>Ga0222714_10000018_pt1 | contig 229094 bp, 215 predicted proteins | sample C33_3DmetaG_FD_165048 | JGI IMG/M metagenome (GOLD analysis project Ga0222714, IMG submission 165048) | Estuarine water microbial communities from San Francisco Bay, California, United States - C33_3D | ecosystem: Environmental > Aquatic > Marine > Unclassified | place: USA: California... | reverse complement strand
GCAGCACTCCGTAAAAAGAAAGCAAAAGTTAACGATGCAGCAGGTGTATAATCTTACCTTTTCTTATGCGGGACAATGGCTTGTTGACCATGGTGTAAAAGCCATTCACGCCAAAGACCTTTATCGCTTTCTTTATAAGGATCAACCCTTAACCGCACCCTTACAAAAACTTCAAGACACCTTGAAAAAAGATACCTTTTCGATTCATACAAAACTTGTCTCCCAGGATGGAACGATTAAAGTTCTCTTTCAATTAGAGGATGGATACTTGATTGAAACGGTGTTAATGCGCTATAGCTTTGGCAATATTGTATGTGTGACCACTCAAGTCGGTTGTAACATTGGGTGTTCTTTTTGTGCCTCAGGGTTATTAAAACGTCAACGGCAAATTACAGCAGGCGAAATGATGATGCAAGTGAAGATGATGGATGCGATGCTTCAAGAGGAAGCCTCGACTTCCCATGTCACCCATGTGGTTTGTATGGGAACGGGAGAACCTTTTGATAATTATGATGAAGTCATTCGGTTTACCCAAATTTTAACGCACCCTCATGGTCTTGCGATTGCCCCTAAAAACATCACGATTTCTACGGCAGGGATCGTTCCTAAAATTCGCTTATTTGCCCAAGAAGCACTCCCTGTTCATTTAGCGATTTCCTTACATGCTCCGACCAATGAATTACGCACAAAAATTATGAAAATCAACCAAGCTTTTCCGCTTGAAAAACTCATGGACGCCGTAGATTTTTACTTGGCAAAAACGGGACGTCGCATCACCTTTGAATACATTTTAATTGCCGACCTCAACGACCAAATAGAACATGCAGATGCCTTAGCAACCTTGCTCGGTCAACGCGATTGTTATGTCAATCTGATTCCTTATAATGCCGTAATGGAAAATGATTATCGTCGTCCTAGTCAAGCGGCGATTTCTGCTTTTTTTGATCGCCTTATGCAACGAGGAATACTTTGTACCGTTCGCAAGGAACTAGGGCATGATATCGCATCAGCGTGTGGGCAGTTAAGGGCCCAACATCAACATGAAACTCAACGGTAGTTTTTTTGGTAAAACGGATGTCGGTCGCGTTCGCGTTTCCAACGAAGACCAAGTGTTTGTCGGTGTGAATAAACATCGCAATGTTTTGTTAGCCGTGGCGGATGGCATGGGAGGGCATGCGCGTGGCGATTTAGCCTCGAAATTAGCGATGCAATCGTTAACGAAAGGTTTTCAATCGACACTGGGGTTATTAACGGCAAAAACCGCAACATTATGGTTACGCTCCCAAATAATTGAGGCCAATCGCGCGATTTATAAAGAAGCACAACGTTCTTCATCCTTAAAAGAAATGGGAACAACGCTAGTGATTGCCTTAATTGTTCACAAACAACTGATTCTTGTAAACATTGGTGATTCTCGTGTTTATAGCTTTCATGAAGGACAATTAGCGTGTTTAACCCAAGATCAAACGTATGTTGATTATTTATATCGCCAAGGCAAAATTACGCTTGAAGAAATGAAAATTCATCCCCAACGACATGTTTTATTGAATGCGTTAGGTTTAAACACGACTGTTTCGTATGATTTACAAGTTGTTCCGTATGAAGGGCAACGTCTCATGGTATGTTCCGATGGACTTTACAACAATGTTTCCTTCACTGAAATCGCGTCTTTGATGGCAAGTTCGGATCCAACCCAACAAAAAGTAGAATCGTTAATTCGCCTTGCCAACGCTCATGGTGGAACAGATAATATTGCCGTGGGTATGTGGGAACCCCTATGATCATTCGCGAACAAGAAATTATCGATGAACGCTACCGCATCATTAAAGAATTAGGTGAAGGTGGTTTTGCCTATGTTTATCAAGCGGAAGATATTATTACAGGAAAAGAAGTTGCTTTAAAAATCATCAAAGAAAATGCTTTAAAATCCAAAGATAATTTAATTCGTTTTGAACGAGAAGCAAGAGCGTCTGCTTCGTTAAACCACCCCAATATTGTCAAAGTTGTCAATATCGGTTACCACCACGACTTGCCCTATATGGCTTCTGAACTTGTCAAAGGTAAAACCTTACGTGGCCAATTAGATGAACAAAAACGTTACAGTTTTCACCAAGCATGTCACATCATGGTTGAACTTTGTGAAGCGGTTCAATTTGCTCATAATGCCTTAGTCATTCATCGTGATATTAAACCAGATAATGTTTTTTTAACCCCTGATGAAACCGTTAAATTAGGTGATTTTGGGATTGCATTTTTTGAAAATTCACGACGCGTGACAAAAAGTCAGGTCATCATCGGCTCGGTTCATTATTTACCTCCAGAAGTAACAAACGGACAATCGCCCACGTTTAAAAGTGATATTTATTCACTAGGCATAACATTTTTTGAACTTATCACGGGTCGAGTTCCCTTTGAAGGTAATAATCAAATCAATGTGGCCATGATGCACATTAAAGAACGCTTTCCTTCTCCCCGTCAATTTGTAACCACACGCCGAAAAGTCTTGAAAAAATTATTTTAAAAGCATGCCGAAAAAATCCTTTAGATCGTTATCGTTCGGTGTTAGATATGCAACGTGATATTCAAAGTTGCTTAGATGATCCTCAAAAACTACAACCACGAAAATCCTTTTGGTCTCGCTTTTTAGGATTGAAAACGCACGACGAATGAAAGCACGCATCGTCGCCCTTGATTTTGGTAAGTATCTGGTGGATATCGATGGGAATATTCGGTCGGTGCATCTCCCGAAAACGTTACGTTTAAAAAAGAAGCCCATTGTCGGCGATGTTATTACGCTGGATGAAACCCACTCCCTTATACTTTCCATCGAGGAAAGAAAAACGTATTTAGCGCGACCAAGATTAGCGAATTTAGATCATTTGTTTATTGTTAATAGTCTTGTTGAGCCGCCATTTTCATTTAACTTGCTGATGATGTTTATGTGCTTTGCAACGTATCATCATATTCAAAAAACCATTCTCATTACCAAACTCGATAAAGCGTCTTTAACTCCGTATCAAGAAGCATTAGACTACTTACATTCCATTGGTGAAGATGTTGTTTTTGTGAATCGAAATCAAGAACAAGATCGCCAAAAACTCATTGAACGTATGCAGGGAAAAGTTGTTGCATTTGCCGGGCAAACCGGCGTCGGCAAATCTTCTTTAATTAACTTAATTAACCCTGATTTTCAACGACAAATTGGGAGTTACTCAGAAGCATTAGGACGCGGTCGACATGAAACAAAAGAAGTTAAAATGGTCCCCTTTCTTACAGGATACCTTGTCGATACTCCCGGATTTTCTTCCTTAGAGTTACCGATGTTAAAAAAAGAGCTTGCCCAAGATTTCCCTGGTTTTTCTGCCTACGTAGGGACATGTAAATTCGCAAATTGTCTTCATCTTGATGAACCAGGATGTACAATAAAGGCAGAAGTGAAAGCGGGTAAAATCCCAGTCTTTGTTTACGAAACGTACCAAAAATTGAGTGAGACATGTTTAGAAAGGAAACATTACGAATGAAATTACAACCTGGAATTGCACCGAGTATCTTAGCCGCGAATTTTTTGAAACTCGGGGAAAACATTCAGACCATGAAAGAGGAAGGGGTTTCGATGTTTCATTTTGATATCATGGATGGACATTTTGTTCCAAACCTTTCCTATGGGGCAAATATTGTTTCTCAAGTTAATGAGGCTTATTCCATTTTTTCCGATGTTCATTTAATGATTTCCAATCCTGAAAAATATCTTGATATGTTTATTCAAGCAGGGGCTAAATTGATTACGTTTCATGTTGAAGTCGTCGATGTTCCGCTCGGTAACAAACTTATTCATTATCTTAAAGGAAAAAACATTCTTGTAGGAATAAGTTTAAAACCTGGCACACCTGTAGAAGCACTTCAACCTTACTTATCATTGGTGGATCTTGTGTTAGTCATGTCCGTAGAACCAGGCTTTGGCGGCCAAGTTTTTATTGCTTCCGCACTAGAAAAAATTGCTTATCTTAAGGAGCAACGTCAACGCCATCAATGGCATTATTTAATTGAAGTGGACGGTGGGATTGATGATGTTTCTGGTCCACAATGCTTACAAGCCGGTGCCGATATCTTAGTTGCAGGTAGTTACTTATTTCAGAAAAAAGATCTTCATGATCGTCTGGTTAAATTAGGACATCATTCCTCATGATCATTGCCTTTGGCTGGGCATTTGTTTTAAGTGTATGTTTTCTAGGCGTCCTAGGTGTTCGAGAATATCAGCGTGAACATCGCGTTCGATTCCGTTGGCAAAATCAGTTTCTTTATGAACTTTTTGAGAATCGTTATTTTCACTTCTCTCCTGTTTTTTTCTTAAGTATCGTTGTCATCGCCAGCCTTGGAATCGGTTGGGTTCAACAAGCTTGGCAACGTTTTACTCCCGTACCTTTTCAATGGCTATGGATTCTTTTATTGCTATGGGTGATCGTTTGGAGTCTTCTTGCTTGGATTAAACCCCGTATGCTCCCTTGGTTTTTATTAATGCATATTATCATCCTTGTTTTGACGTGGATGATACTAGCCGTAGGAATATACGCAACGTATTTAGGTCCTTATGAAGCACTCCAACGTTTTTTACCATGGACCATGACGATCCAATGGTTATTCCAGTCTTTTTTACTCATCAATCCTCGTTTAAGAACGTGGTATCAACTTGAGCGAATTGAAGAAGAAAATAAAAAACCACGTGTACAGCGACCCAATTGGTTTGTGCTGGCGTATACGACGTGGTTGAGTTTAGCGAATGGATTGCTCTTTTTCGTCAGTTGGCTAATCGCGCTACTTATCGGGTAGCTTGATTTTTCATCAAACTGCGATAGGCACGGGCGGACATCTTCACAGATTTGGTCACACCGTTTTCCGTAATTTGATAGGTTTGTAAATTAACATTCCACGTACGACGTGTCGCACGTAAACTATGACTACGGGCATTTCCCGTCATGGGTCCTTTACCTGAAACTTTGCATACTCTTGCCATTTTGATCTCCTCCGACAACGTGTAGATAGTATCACGGATCCGAGAAATTCACAACATATTTTGCTTAATTATGCTAAAATACATTTAATTGATTTGGAATACGAAGGGCGTCCCTTCTTCTCACCCAAAATGTATCAATTCGTACCCTTGCGTTAAAAGGGTTTGAGTGTGCACGTTCACGTGTAAAGTAAGGTGGTACCGCGCTTAAAAGCGTCCTTCAAAATGGACGTTTTTTTATTGGAGGAAATGCAATGAATTACGATCACAAAAAAATCGAGCCGAAGTGGCAAGCCTATTGGGAAAAAGAGCAAATTTTTGTCACCGATGTCTATGATTTTTCAAAACCCAAATACTACATCCTGGATATGTTTCCTTATCCTTCTGCCCAAGGACTCCATGTTGGTCATCCTGAAGGCTATACGGCCACCGATATTATCGCCCGTATGAAACGGATGCAAGGGTATAACGTTTTGCATCCCATGGGGTGGGATGCGTTTGGCTTGCCTGCCGAGCAATACGCGTTAAAAACTAATAATCATCCTGCGGGATTTACTGAAAAAAATATCGCGAATATTAAAAAACAAATTCAAGCCCTTGGGTTTAGTTATGACTGGACGAAAGAACTTGCAACGACGGATCCGCAATATTACAAGTGGACGCAATGGATCTTTTTAAAATTTCTCGAAAAAGGTCTCGCTTATATTGATGAAAAACCCGTTAATTTTTGTCCGGCATTAGGAACAGTTTTATCCAATGAAGAAGTGATTGATGGAAAATCCGAAGTAGGTGGCTTCCCTGTCGAACGGCGATTAATGCGTCAATGGGTCCTAAAAATTACCGCCTATGCGGATTCCTTACTCGATGGACTTGACGGTTTAGACTGGCCCAAATCCACCTTGGATATGCAAAAAAACTGGATTGGGAAATCACAGGGAACTGAAGTCGATTTTCAAGTTGAAAAAACGTCAGAACAATTTACAGTCTTTACGACGCGGGCGGATACCTTGTATGGTGCTACGTATTGTGTCCTTGCTCCAGAACATCCCCTGGTCGATGTCATTGTGTCGGCTTCGCAACGTGATGCCATTGAAGCATACCGAAGAGTGGTTTCAACAAAATCTGATTTAGATCGAACCGAACTTAATAAAGAAAAAACAGGAGTATTTACGGGAGCTTATGCCATTAATCCAGTCAATCAAGCCCGATTACCCATTTGGGTCGCTGATTATGTTCTTTATGGTTATGGTACGGGTGCCGTCATGGCCGTTCCTGCCCATGATGAACGTGATTTTGCCTTTGCTAAAACGTATGATCTGCCGATAATTCCTGTTTTGGAAGGGTTTGATGGAAGCGCGGCGATGATTGATGATGCACCCCACATCGCCTCTGAAAACGCGAATGGGACGTTGATTGAAGATGCTCGACTAATCATCACAGAAAAACTGATTGCCACGCAACAAGGTCGCTGGAAAACCAATTATAAACTTCGGGATTGGTTGTTTTCGCGTCAACGTTATTGGGGAGAACCCATTCCGGTCATGTTTGAAAAAGAAACCGGAGAAATCGTTCCTGTTAGAGTGGATGAGCTACCCTTATTACTACCCGAATTAAAAGAGTTTAAACCAAGCGGTACGGGTGAATCTCCCTTAGTTCATGCAGGATCTTGGCTCGATGTTGTCCTTGATGGAAAACGGTATGTACGTGAAACAAACACCATGCCTCAATGGGCGGGAAGTTGCTGGTATTATATTCGTTATTTAGATCCCAAAAATGACACGACAATCGCGGATGAAAAACTCCTTAAACATTGGTTACCCGTGGATCTTTATGTGGGGGGTGCTGAGCATGCTGTCTTGCATTTACTTTATGCTCGGTTCTATCATAAATTTTTATTTGACCTAGAGGTTGTTACGACCCAAGAACCCTTTAAAAAACTTTTTCATCAAGGCATGATTTTAGGTGAAAACGGAGAAAAAATGTCAAAATCTCGCGGAAATGTTGTCAACCCTGATGAAATTATCGATCAATTTGGTGCCGATACGTTACGTCTTTATGAAATGTTTATGGGACCCCTTGAAGCGTCACTTCCTTGGTCCAATAGTGGGCTAGAAGGGGCACGGCGATTTCTAGACCGTGTCTATCGCCTCATGGTAGCTCCAGATTATCAATCCCTTCAACAAGACGCAAATGATCAATCGTTGGATTTTGCGTATCATACCCTTGTAAAAAAAGTTACGCTTGATTTTGAAAATTTACAAATGAATACGGCGATTTCGCAAATGATGATTTTCATTAATGAAGCATATAAGGCACCCTCGATATATCGTCCATATCTAAAAGGTTTTATTCAATTATTTTCGTGTGTTGCTCCCCATCTTGGCGAAGAATTATGGTCGCTTTTAGGATTTGAGGGAACGCTCGCCTTTTCACCTTGGCCGACCTATGATGAAACGAAACTCATTCAATCGACGCTCTCGATTGCAGTCAGCTTAAATGGAAAATTTAAGGTGGCGATTGAAGTTGAAAATGGTTTAAGTGATGAAGCGGTTCAAACCGTGATTCAAGCAAAACCTGAAGTGCAAAAATATCTTGAGGGTAAAACCATTAAAAAAGTAATTGTCGTTAAAAATAAATTAGTAAATTTTATCGTCATTTAGTGCCGATAGTTTATACTTACACTAGCATCATACTTGGTAACAAGATGAGAGCGGAGGTACTATGGTTTTAGTCTTAGATATTGGCAATACTGCCTTAAGCTTTGCAACCTATGAAAACGAAAAGCGAACTGCTTTTTTTACCGTTCTTACCGAACATAATTTATCCGAAGATGAATTTACAATAAAATTACAACCGATGCTCTCGCGGTATTGTTTAACCTTGCCAGAAGCAATTTTCATCAGTAGTGTTGTGCCCTCAATCACCCCGATGATGGTAACGATTTTAACCGCACTCCTTCACAAAAAACCGGTTGTTTTTTCCAAAGGTTTTAAGACAGGACTACCCATACAAATTGACCATCCTAGCGAACTTGGGAGTGATCTAGTTGTCGATGGGGTTCAAGCGATGAACCGCTATGGCTATCCCTGTATCATTGCAGATTTAGGGACGGCAACAAAACTCATCGGTATTGATCAACACGGTCGTTTGATTGGCGTTAGTATTCTTCCTGGGTTTATGATTTCCTATCAAGCACTCATTGGAAAAGCGTCTCAACTCATGGATATTCCCTTAAAACGACCCACAAAAATTCTTGGAAAAAACACCCCTGATTCAATTACATCAGGTGTAATTTTGGGTCATGAAGCGATGGTCTTTAATCTCATGAATGGAATTGAAAAAGAAATGGGTTATCCATGCAAAAAAATTATGACGGGAGGGTACAGTCATTATTTTAACGATCATCTACCTAGCGATGTTCAATGGGATCCTTTTTTAAATGTTGATGGTTTATTCACAATTTATCAAAAAAACAAGGAGTTATTTTTATGAATCAACGTCTTTTTGTGATGTCGTTTAATGCAATGCTGACGGCCATTTTGCTTTTAATGGGACTGATACCTTCCTTAGGCTTTATTACGATTAATCCTGCGGTATCCTTTACCATCATGCACATTCCTGTCCTTGTCGGTGCATTTTTATTTGGCTGGCGAGGGGGATTATATTATGGTTTTTTATTTGGCTTTCTTTCGTTTTGGCAAGCCAGTGCCAATCCAACGGGAATTCTCGATCCCTTCTTTCAAAACCCATTAATTTCCATTACCCCACGCCTCATGTTTGGTCTCCTGGCGGGAATCGGATTTACTTTGATTCAAACGTTACTAAAAACAGTTTGGATTCAACGAAGTGTACTAGCCATGTTTGCAGCGATTTTTACCGTAATGCATACCTTGCTTGTTTTAGGCATCATGGGATTATTACAAGGACAAAATGTGCTTGAAGCGCTCGCCGGCATTGGCTTTAATGAAACGTATTGGACGTTTATTCTTTTGGTGCTCAGCCTCAATGGCATTTGGGAAGCCCTCATCGCTTTTTTCTTACTGCCTACGCTTGCGGTTGCATCCTCGAAAATTCCGAGCATTCGTCGTATAATTAACGCAAGGAGATAACGTGATGAAAACCCCATTTCAAACTTATGCAGAACCTTATTTTGAGGAAGCGATTCGTCAATTAAGTTCCTGGATTCAAATTAATTCCATTCACGATGAAAAAACGATTGGTAAAAAGAAACCTTATGGTGAAGGCGTTTATCAAGCATTACAGTTTATCGGAAAACTTGCTGAAAAAGAAGGATTCAAAGTCGATTATTGTGATGGTCATGCAACAGAAATTACCATTGGAAATGGCCCACTCATTGGTGTGTATGCGCACGCGGATGTCGTTCCCGTTGCCGAAGGATGGATTCATCCCCCTTTTGGTGGTGTGATTGAAAATGAAAAAATGTATGGTCGAGGGACCTCAGATGATAAAGGTCCTGCCCTAGCAGCATTTTATGCTTTAAAACTCTTGAAAGATCATTCCCTCATTGAGGGTTATCAAGTGCGGCTTGTCATTGGTGGTAATGAAGAAAAAGGCAGCGGTTGCTTAAAATATTACTTCCATCAATTAAAAAAACCTTACCCGGAAAGTGGGTTTACCCCCGATGGTAATTTTCCGTTAATCTACGGAGAAAAAGGGATTGCTAATTATGAAATTTCTGGAAAAGTAGCCTGGCCCTCGATTCATGAAATTCGGGCTGGCATTGTGGCCAACTCCGTGATTGATGAAGCGACGGCTGTTATTGATCGCTATGATCGTATTGAACCGATCTTGCGAGCCACTAAACTTCCCTATTCGGTTAAGCATGAAGGAAAAACCACAACCATCACCTTGTTTGGAAAAGCGGCTCATGGGTCCTTACCGCAATTGGGTGTGAATGCCGGTACGAAACTATTAGGCGTGTTAGCGCGTATTTATCCTTTCCCCGAACTCGTGAGGATTGCGCAACAATACAGTCAATTTAACGGGAAAAAACTCGGTCAATATTATCGCAGTAAACTCCTTCATGAAACAACGCTGAATGTGGGTTTAATTCACTTAATCAAAGGAAAATTTTCATTAATCGCCAATTATCGATATCCTGAAACCGTCTCCTTTGATACCGTTGCCCAAGGCGTTAAGACCATTACACCCAAACCACTTTCGTTCCAGGCGTTAATGGTATCAGAACCGTTATTGATGCAACCTGATTCACCCATGATTCAAACCTTATTAAATGCGTATCAAGAAGAAACCGGTGATAAGAAAACCCCAATGGTGACCATTGGTGGTGGAACGTATGCAAAAGAAGCAAAAAATACCGTTGCCTTTGGCAGTAAATTTCCTGGAAAAGAAGACTTTATTCACGAAAACGATGAAAAAATCGATTTAGAAGACTTCACGCGTAGTATTAGTATTTATGCACGTGCGATGGCAGATTTAGGTCGCATGCATGCGCTTAAAAAATAAACCTTGGGCCAAGCCTCTTATTGCTGAAAACGCCTCACGAATTACCCAAGACGATCATCCTTTTGTCGTCCTACATGCCAGCCATGCTCATTTGGAAATTGGTATGGGAAAAGGCGATTTTATCGTAGGAAAAGCATCGCTAAACCCGCATATTTATTATTATGGGATTGAACGGGCGACTACCGTTTTTGCCTTTGCACTTAAAAAGGTTCTTGAACATGAACTTCCGAATGTTCATTTACTCTTAGGCGATTTTGCAAAATTTTCCTTAACGATGAAAGATGAAACCTTTCAAACCATTTATTTAAATTTTTCTGATCCATGGCCGAAATTACGTCACCATAAACGACGTTTAACAGCCATCGGTAATTTAGAAAAAATCACACGGATTCTTCAAGCATCAGGGTTACTCATCATGAAGACAGATAATCATGATTTGTTCGCGTTTACCCTGAAAAATTTAGCACTTTTTCCATATGATATAATATTCGTGCAAGAACCGTATGATTCGGTAGAAGACGGGGACGTTGCCACGGAATATGAGCGATACTTTCGCGATAGAGGAGAACCGATTTATCGGTTGATAGCAAAAAAACGATGAATTACTTAACAAAAAAAGAATTATCTTGGTTTAAAACACTTTCAGAAAAAAATGCCATTTCCGGTCAAGAAAATGAAGTTGCTGCATTTTTAAAGCGACATTTTGAAGCAAAAAATCTCCCCATTATTACCGATGCTTTAGGTTCTATTTTTGCGGTTAAAAAATCCAAAAACCCTCATGCATTAAAAGTGATGATCATGGGCCATATGGATGAGATTGGTTTTATCGTCAGCAAAATTGAAGACAACGGGATGCTGCGCTTATTGCCAATTGGAGGTATCAATCCGTTAACGTTAACCTCCCAACGTATGCGCGTAAAAACTACGCAAAAAACATACGTGATTGGTGCCATAGATGCAACACCACCCCATTTACTTGGCGCAGGTTCACCACCCATTCCTCGCGTGGAAGATGTTTACCTTGATGTGGGATTATCTTCAAAAAAAGCTGTTCTTGAAGCGGGAATTCAACTCGGGGCGATGGTAACCTTTGATGCACCTTTTCAAACCTTAGCAGGCGGTCAACGCATTTTAGGAAAAGCGTTTGATAATCGCTACAGTCTTGTGATGGGACTTTCCATTCTTGACGCGTTAGAAAGCAAAGACTTACCTTATGATCTTTATGTAGGTGCCTCGGTCCAAGAAGAAGTCGGTTTACGAGGTGCACAAACCATGACCCATCGTATTCATCCGGATTTTGCGATTGTGTTAGATTGCTCACCGGCACGCGATAGTAGCGGAAAACCGGATGAACTCGGTCAGTTAGGGCAAGGCGTCTTATTGCGGTATTTAGATCGTTCCATGGTAGCACGTCCTACGTTGTTAGCTTATCAAGAAAAAATGGCGAAACGCGCGCGCGTACCTTTTCAATATTTTGATTCTCCAGGGGGGACCGATGCGGGAGCGGTTCATAAATCCAACGCGGGTGTGATGACGTTAACGCACTGTATCGTCGCACGAAGTATTCATTCTCCGTCCACTATTCTTGATACCTATGATTTTTTTGCCAGTAAGAAAACCTTGCTCACCATGTTAAAAGATTTTTCTATCACTCGATTTGAACAACTTCAACGTGAGGATCGTTAAATGTACGCGCTCGTTCAACCTCGTCACTTTTCCCAATGGTTGTTTTTGATCTATCAACAAACGAAAACAGCTGATCGTGTTGAAGTTCATCGCGGGCATCAGCTGTTGTACTGTCAGAATCAATTGATTGGCATCAATATTCCATGGAATGAAACGTTAAATGAAAAATTTTCACTTCAACCTGGCATCGTACGAAAAATCAATGAGGACTTACTCGCCTACTTAGAAACAGAACTTGAAGGCATTGCCTTACCATCCCCTCTTCGACCCTTTTCCTCTGGATTTATCAAAGGGAGACTCACACAAAAAGAAGAACATCCTGATTCGGACCACTTATTCGTGTGTCAAGTTAACTTGGGTACGTTCACCCGACAAATCGTGACAAATTCAGCCACCGTCAGCGTAGGTAGTGGTGTGGTCGTTGCCGTAGATGGTGCGCTCATGAATGATGGTTCAATGATGGAAACCACCATGATGCTAAAACAAAAAACCGAAGGCATGTTTTGTTCACAAAAAACACTCGGGATCGAACCCGTTACACAAGCGGGTGTGATGTTGCAAGCGTGGAACGATAAAGAATTAGGAGAAGACTTTTATGCTACAACCAGAAGTTGAATTAAAAAAGGCGGGCAAAATGAAACGTTTAACGAACGAAACGTTTCAGTTTTCTTCCTCGTTAAAAGCAGGATTTTATACGGCGAATTATTTTTTAAAAACCCGAAAAATTGTTGAGCAATTTCTTCCTAATCAACGCGTCTATATGCAATTTTTTCAATGGCAAAATGATTTAATTGCATGTGGCATTGATGAAGCAATTGCCTTAATTCATACGTGTGCGCGTCATCCCGAAGATTTAGTTATTCATGCCCTTCATGACGGAGATCCATTAAACGGTAAAGAACCCATCTTAACCATTGAAGGTCGTTATGAAGATTTTGGATTTTTAGAATCCACGATTGATGGTATTTTGTCACGAAGGACTTCCGTCGCTTCCAATACTCGTGATGTATTAAAAGTGGCGAATGGAAAACCGGTGTTTTCCATGGCGGATCGTCAAGATGATTATCACACCCAAGCGGGTGATGGCTATGCGAGTTATGTTTCAGGCATTCAAAAAGTAAGTACGGATGCTCAAGGATCGTGGTGGGGTGGTAAAGGGATGGGGACAATGCCGCATGCTCTGATCCAAATGTGCCAAGGTGATATCGTTAAAGCAGCTACGTTATATCATCAAACGTTTCCGAATGAAAAAATTACGGCCCTCGTGGACTACACCAATGATGTAATCACGGAGTCCTTAAAAGTCGCACACGCATTTCCGAAAGACCTTGGCGCTGTGCGAGTCGATACGTCGCAAAGTTTAATCGATGCCTACTTTACCCGGCATCCTGAAGCCATTCAAGGCGATGTTCATGGCGTGAATCCGCCGCTCATTAAAGCGTTACGAAATGCCTTAAATGAAAATGGTTTTCACCATGTAAAAATTATTGTAAGTTCGGGTTTTAATCCTGAAAAAATTGCTCGATTTGAACGCGAAAATACCCCGGTTGATTTGTATGGTGTGGGGTTGTACTTAGTGACATTACGCACGAACTTTACCGGAGACCTTGTCATGCTGAACGGTGAAGATCAAGCAAAATTTGGTCGAAAAAAACTCGATAGTCATCGATTAGAACGCGTTTTATTCCCTCTTTAACAAGTATTAACTTCCAAGCATTAGTAGTGGAATGTAAAATATTTTCATTTATAATGTAAGAAATTTCAGTATGGAGGATGATTTCATGAAAAACATGAAAGATCGCGTCACAATTTATGAAGTTGCCGTTGCTTCTGGGGTTTCTCTAGCGACAGTGTCACGCGTCATCAATAATAATTCGAATGTCACTGCAAAAACAAAAAAAAGGGTTGAGGAAACGATTGCACGTCTTGGGTATAAACCATCTCGTCTTGCACAAGCACTTGCAACGAATAAAACAACCAACATCGGTATTGTGATTCCAAGTGCAAACTATGTGTATATCGCCAACATGTTAAACGGAATGACGGATGAAGCAAAAACACTCGGATACCAATTAACTTTATTCGTAACGAATAAATCCAAAGAAGATGCTCTACAAGTCGTTGAAAAAGTGATTACATCCCATGTGGATGGTGCGATTATTTTTGATGATGAACTCGATCAATCGGATATTGCAAAACTCTCAAGTTACAAAATTCCCCTAGTCGTTGTTAATAATGAAGTACAAGGTGAAAAATTAGCTTCCATTCATTTTGACTATGAAGAAAAAGTGCGAGAAGTAACCGCAAAGTATATGAAAACGGGTGGCAAAAAGATGTATTTCTTACATTTACATCATTCAGGTCGCTTACTTGAACGCATTGAACGAGCATTTATTGAATCCCACATTCAAGCAGGAAAAAATTATGGAGTCTTTTCGGTCGAAGATTCTTATCGCCAAACGTATGCCGATTTCTTAGAAATATTTAAGTCCACTCGATCAGGTTATTTTTTAGCCTATCGCGATTCTTTAGCAGCCGCGGTGATTAATGCGGCGCTTGATTCTGGTTTGCGGGTTCCCGAAGATGTTGAGGTTCTTTCGTTAATCGGCACCAAATACGCTTCAATTATTCGGCCACAATTAACGAGTTTACACATTGATCTCAAAGATGTCGGGTCAACCACGGTCACAATGCTTTCAAAATTCTTAAATGATGAAGACGTCGAACAAGACAAAACCTTTGATTCAACATTTGTAAAACGCGATTCAACGATTTAAAAGGAAAACGATTATGCATATTATTGATGAACTCACGTGGCGAGGCTTAATTAAGGATACATCCAATCGTGAAGAATTAACGTCGATTTTATCCAAACCAACAACCATTTATTGTGGTTTTGATCCTTCGGCAACCTCGATGCACTTAGGTAATTTCGTGCCGATTTCGGTTTTAATGCGACTTCAACGCGCAGGTCACCGCATTATTGCCCTTGTCGGGGGTGCCACAGGGATGATTGGGGATCCCTCCGGAAAAAATAAAGAACGTAATTTACTCGATAAAACGACCTTGGCGACCAATACGTCCTTGATTCAAAAACAACTCACCCGTTTTTTAGATTTCTCTGATCCCAAAAAAGGCGTGGTCTTAAACAATTACGATTGGTTAGGAAAGCTTTCGATGATTGATTATTTAAGAGATTTTGGAAAATATTTCCCGATTAATGTCATGTTAGCCAAAGATGTTGTCGCCAATCGTCTTGAAAATGGATTATCTTACACCGAATTTTCTTACATGATGCTTCAATCGATTGATTTTTATCATTTATACCAAGAAGAACAGTGCCAAATTCAGTTTGGCGGTTCCGATCAATGGGGAAATTTAACGAGTGGGTTAGAACTCATTCGGAAGGCGACAGATAAACCCGTTCCTGCCGCTGTTTTTACCACGCCACTGATTACGCGAAGTGATGGTAAAAAGTTTGGTAAATCCGAAGATGGCGCGCTGTTTTTAGATACGCAATTAACGAGCCCTTATACGCTTTATCAATACTTCTATAATGTCAGTGACACCGATGCGATTCGCTATTTAGAAATCTTTTCGTTCCTTGATCAAGCGTCTATACGTGCAATACAAGTAGAACATGAACAAAAATTAGGACAACGCATTGGGCAAAAAGCACTCGCAGAACAATTAGTCACACTTATTCATGGGGAGGAAGGTCTCAAAGAAGCGCAAGCGTTAACCCATGTCTTTTTTACGGGCGCCTTTCAAACCTTATCTCAAACCCAACTAACCGCCGTCTTTGCGGATAAAATGATTCAAGTCGATGACACCCTTCCTTTAGAAGATATGCTTGTGAGTATTGGTGCTGCTAGCAGTAAACGCGAAGCACGAGAATTTATTCAAGGGAACTCCATTCAGATTAATGGTGAGGTGATAAACACACTCGGACAATCTCTACAACACCTCTCGAGTTTACATGGAGCATATTACGTTATTCGTCGCGGTAAGAAACAATATTACTGTGTAACCGTAAAATAAAAAAAACTTGGAGGAAACTCCAAGTTTTTCTTTGATCGATGACAATGAACCGATTACAAGAGTCGGTTGTAGTATTCAACGATTTGGGCTTCGTTAATGTCTTGGGATAATTCGTTACGTTCAGGGAAGCGTACGAATGATCCTTCCATTTTTTCTTTGTTCACAGACACATAGGCAACCGTGCCTGCAATGTTTTCAAGGCTGGCTTTGATGGCCACTAAACCTTTACTTTTTTCATTGACGGCGATAACATCATTGATCGCGCATAAGTAGCTTGGGATATCCAATTTACTGCCATTGACCGTGATGTGACCATGGTTGACGAGTTGACGGGCAGCTTTACGGGTTTTAGCAAAACCTAAACGGAAGACAAGATTGTCTAAGCGTGATTCAAGAATTTGCATAAAGCGGGTGCCAGTAACTTCTTTACTCTTGACTGCGAGTAAGAATAAACGACGGAATTGACGTTCATTGACGCCATACGTAAAACGAAGTTTTTGTTTTTCTAAAAGTTGTTTACCGTATTCCGAAGGTTTTTTCTTGCGGCTGTTTCCATGTTGGCCTGGGCCATAAGGACGGCGGGCAAGTTCCTTTCCGGTTTCTAACGTAGAAAAACCTAAACGACGTGAACGTTTCCAATCAGATCCACGAAATCTCATGTAGGGATTCCTCCTTTCTTGATTGCACAATAAAGCGAGGTGTACCTTCCAACCTTCGGGTGCTTAACTTCACGGTTCGCCTTTAAGCTAAGGTTACTGCGTTTAAGTAGGTGTTAAGCGTCAGACAAGGCGTAGGTGCATGCTTTCAATGCTTTATAAATATAACGAATTCCTTAGAAAACGTCAATGTTTTTAATTTTAACGAGTCGTTCAGCGTTTCGTTTTTTGATGTGCTATATTAAGGTTAATCATTATGTTATTCATTAAAAAACCGTATGTAGAACTTGAGCGTAAACTCCTCGCTGCCCAACAACTTTTTGATGTGGAAGGCGATGTGATGTTTCAACGCTTAGGATTTATCTCCAAACATAATTTAGAGTTATTCACGCATTTTGAAGCTATTCGTAAGTCCCAAGAACTCATTCATCAATCGTTAATCCCGAAGGCCAAAGACCAATTAAAACAATTAAAGATGTACATGGATAAACGCGCAAGTTCAGAGTTTACGTCGCATTATGAACCGACAAAAATTACGTTGGATTTATGCACATCGAGTATTAAAAAGTATGTGGAAGAATTAAAAAAAATCATGCAACCGGAAATGGCAATGAAAGCCAAAATTGCGGAAACCAAAGACCATATTCGTGGGTTAAGGGTCATGTATTTTAAATTTGCCCATCAACTCGTTTATCTCGAAGCCAAATTTACATTTGCCTTTCAACAATTTGATGAAAAGATGCTACAAATTGAAGGGTGGCTCGATACAGGCAATTATGATGATATCGACCTCCAACTCACCAAAATTCGTAAAATTTGTCTCAAACTCATGGAAGTGATGGAAAGTTTACCTCCGTTATGTTCCTACATGGCTACGGTCATTCCCGAAAAAGCCGCCGCCTTGAAAAAAGCAGCAGAAGACATGGGAAAACAAGGTTACCCCATTCATCATTTACTCGTGTATGACACCTTGCAAAAAGTCGAGTTTGAAAAAGAAAATCTTGATCGTAAATTACAACAATTTGAAATTTTAGGGTTAGAACCTGCGTTTAAAAACATCATTGAACGCCTTGATGCATTTTATCCGCTCTTTGAAAAAGAAAAAGCCGCCAAACAAATGGTGGAAGCGGATTATGAAACAACCTACCAACGCGGAAATGATTTAGAAAAACGTCTCGCTAAACTCAACGCGGATTTGCCGCGGATTAAAAAGCATTATGTCCTTGAAGATTCGCGTCTTGCCTCCATCGAAGTCATTCAACGTGATATTAGTGAACTCAATCGGATTAAACGTGGACTCGACACTTTAGTTTTATCGGGAACCAAACAACCTTATACATTGCAACTGGCAAAAATTCGCACGCTGAATACCTTGGCCGATGATGTGGATGAAAAAATTGAAGCCTTTTCCCAGTACATGCTCAGTTTGAAGAAACAAGCGATGGAAGCCTTTCAAAAAGCACAAGCGTTATTTCAACGGTATAAATCACTCGAACAACAATGGCAAGCGTTTTATTTACCGAAATGGTATGGTCCCTTTGAGGCCACCTTTACCTTACTTTATGAACGATTGAACACGATTACCGAAGCGTTACAACAGCTCCCAATCAACATGAATATCGTTGATGAAAATCTTCGCTACTTACAGGAAGAAGGTGAGCCGTTTATCCAACAACTTGAAAAAGATTATCGCGATGCTTTACAAGCAGAACAAGCCTTATTGAAAGCGAATCAAGATCGCCACCGAACGTCCGATCATCAACGGTTTATGAGTTTAGCTGAAGCCAAGTTTTTTGAAGGACGCTTCCAAGAAGTCTTCCAAGATATTCAACAACTCCTAAAAAAGATGCCGGATGACCCGAGCCAACAAAAGCATAAAAAAACCCGAGGTTAATCTCGGGTTTTCAATGCATGATGTAACAGGCAAAACTAGGCAAGATTTTTCTTGGCCGTTTCAACGAGTTGTTGGAACGACGCGGCATCTTGAATTGCTAATTCAGAAAGCATTTTACGATTGACATCAATGCCAGCTTTCTTTAAACCAAACATGAATTGGCTGTAGCTTAAATCAAACGGACGAACGGCCGCATTAATCCGTTTAATCCATAATTTACGGAAGTCGGATTTGACTTGTTTACGGTCACGATACGCATATTGTTGCGCTTTCATGACGGCTTGCTTGGCTGTACGGAAAAGCGTTGAACGAGCGCCAAAATAACCTTCGGCTTCTTTTAAGACACGTTTACGACGGGCGCGGGTAACGGTACCACCTTTAACTCTCATGGTTGATTCTCCTTAAATACTTAATAAAGACTTAATACGTTTGTAATCGGATTCAGAAATAACCCGAGTTTTACGTAAGTGACGTTTTTGTTTAGTTGTCTTACGGGGGGCAAGGTGACCCGTGTAGGCAGATTTGCGAACGAGTTGACCGTTCTTTTTAACTTTGACGCGTTTCATTAACGCGCGTTTGGATTTTAATTTGTATCCTTTAGCCATTGTGATGGACTCCTTTACTTTTTAACGGTTGAACTAAGCACGGCAATGAGCAATTTACCTTCAAGTTCCGGTTTCTTTTCGACTTGGGATAAATCTTGGACGAGATCAATGAAGCGTTGAATCGTTTCAACCCCGAGATCTTGGTGCGCCATTTGGCGTCCGCGGAAGCGTAGCGCCACTTTGACTTTATGACCTTCTTGGAAGAATTCACGGGCACGTTTGACTTTCACCATTAAGTCGTGTTCCCCAATTTGTGGACTGAGTTGCACTTCTTTAATGTCGATGATTTGTTGATTCTTTTTGGCTTCTTTCGCTTTCTTTTGTTGTTCGAAGCGATACTTACCGTAATCCAGGATTTTACAAACAGGTGGTCGGGCTTGCGGGGCAACACATAATAAATCTAATCCTTGCTGCTCAGCCATTTGATTGGCTTGTAAACTCGACATTACCCCTAATTGTTTTCCCTCGCGATCAATTACGAGCACTTGGGGAAAACGAATTTGTTGGTTAATCAGGTCGGAAGGACCTTTGGAATTCGGTTTAACGGGAATATTGTAATAGGCTATATGCTCATCCTCCTTGTGTAAAAAAAGGGCGCGCGAGCGTCCTTTTATGATAGAAAAGAATTTCTAGCATGAACCCAAACTGAGACAGAATCGGGTGAGAAGCGGACGCCTCTGCTTTCTAATTTACCTGAATACTATACCATAGGTAGAAGAAATGTCAATTAATCCAATCGTAATTGTAAGATGGCATCGATTTCTTGACGAATTAAGGTCACAAATTCATCCAGCGAAACCGTGACTTGTTTTTCTTCGCCATAGCGACGATAGGTGACGAGGCGTTGATCGCGTTCTTTATCCCCAATGACGATGGAGAAGGGAATTTTTTCAACTTGAGCTTGACGAATGCGATAACCAAGTTTTTCTGGACTTTCATCTTTTTCCACACGAATACCTGCTGCTTTTAACACAGCTTCAACCTCGTGGGTATAGACGGCATGGAAGTCAAGATGCACCGGAAGAAGTTTGATTTGAACCGGGGCTAACCAGGTGGGGAATGCACCGGCGTAATGTTCAATCAAAATACCGATAAAGCGTTCTAAAGAACCATAGACCACGCGGTGTAACATGATGGGACGAACTTTTTCATTTTTTTCATTGATATACGTTAAATCAAACCGTTCGGGATTGTTCATATCGAGTTGCACCGTCCCACATTGCCAGGTACGCCCCACCGAATCTTTAAGTTTGAAATCGAGCTTGGGTCCGTAAAAGGCACCATCGCCGGGATTAACAGTAAAGGTTTTCCCCATCGCCGTTAACGCATCCCCTAATGCTTTTTCGGAAGCTTCCCATGTCGCAAGACTTCCGATGTATTTTTCTTCCGGACGGGTTGATAAATACACATCATATTCAAGATGGAATACGTTTGTGTAGAAGAAGTCAAACAAGCGAACGATGCGTTGGACTTCCTCAGCGAGTTGTTCCGGCGTGCAATAAATATGAGCATCATCTTGGGTGAAATTACGGACTCGGAATAACCCTGATAACGCCCCAGAGGCTTCATGACGGTGGACGTTACCAAGTTCACCCATACGAATAGGTAAGTCTTTATAGGAATAAAATCCATTTTTATAAACGAGCATACTCCCCGGGCAATTCATGGGTTTAATCGCGAATTCACGATCGTCGACTTCTGATACATACATGTTTTCTTTATAGTTGTGCCAGTGACCAGAGGTTTCCCACAATTCTTTGGAAAGCATGGTGGGCGTTTGCACGAGTTGATAACCCGCTTGACGGTGAATGGTCATCCAAAAGTTTTCTAGCGTTTTTCTTACTTGCATTCCTTTATCAAGCCAGAAAGGAAAACCTGGTCCAAAATCCGACATCATAAATAAACCAAGTTCTTTGCCTAATTTTCGGTGATCGCGTTTTTTCCGTTCTTCGAGTAAATGAAGGTGGTTTGCTAAATCACTGGCCGAGAAAAAAGCCGTGCCATAAATACGGGTTAATTGTTTGTTTTTACTGTCACCTCGCCAGTACGCACCCGCAGTGGTAAGCAATTTAAAATGTTGATTATAACTTGTATTGGGAAAATGAGGTCCTAAACATAAATCCGTAAAATCACCTTGAGAGTAGATGGAAATGGTGCCTTCAAGGGCTTGAATGAGTTCGGTTTTGTACGGGTCATGTTTAAAGCGTTTTAAGGCTTCTTCTTTGCTAATTTCTTGCCGCGTAATGGGGAATGCTTTCTTGGCAAGTTCGTGCATCGTCGCTTCGATTTGAGGAAAATCTTCTTCCGAAAGCGGATGAGGTAGGTCCATATCGTAATAAAAACCTTCCTCAATCGCTGGACCTACCCCAAAGAGTGTTCCTGGATACAGTTGCGTAATCGCTTGGGCAAGAAGATGGGAAGCATCATGACGAAGCATCATCAACGCCCGAAGATCTTTTTCGGTAATCAGTTGAATCGAACCATCGTGAGGGACGGGCCAATGAAGATCATAAAGTTGCTCATCAAGGGCATAAGCAAGAACCCGTTTTGCTAGGTTTGGAGAGATGCTGGAGGCGACATCAAAACCTGTTGTGCCGGGGGCAAACGTTTTGGACTGACCATCAGGGAACATGAGTGTTGGCATATTTTTTCTCCTTGAAATAAAAAAACACCCTCGATAAGGACGCGGGTGTGCGTGGTACCACCTTAATTTCGTATCCGTACGGATACGCTTCAAGCCTCTTAACGCGAGGTCACGATTGAATTGAGTTTCAATAGCTCCGAAGGGGTAATGAAGGGACAAACCATAAAAGAGTTTTCATCACGGCGACTCTTTCTTTCTTGAAGGATGGCACCTTCACCATGGCTTCATCATGGCTAACTTTTATTATAAAGACTTGGTCGATTGTGTCAATGAAAAGCCAAGATAAGCCGCACCTAAAATCCCTGCATCTTGGCCTAATTGGGCGATGACCAGTTCCCGATTGGGTAATAACGCTTTAAAGTCATGGAAGAAGTAGGCTTCATTACGCATCACCCCGCCGGAAAAAACATAAATGTCCGGTTGAAAATACGTATCGATATAAAGGAGGGTGTGTTTCATGATGGCAAGCCAGGTATCATAAACAGGTTTTGTTTCTGGTTTTTTCATCGCGACAAGTTGCCAAAAGGTTCGTGAGGAATCTACCGTTAAACCATGATCTTTCGCTAATGCAACAATGCCGGTCCCACTACCCCGTTGTTCGAGTTCGATAAAGCGACCTTGATACGGGACGAGCATATGCCCGATTTCTTCCGAACTAAAGGTTAATTCATGATTGCGAACAAACGCCCCACCAATCCCGGTAGAAATTGTCATAAAATACGTCGAAGGTCGTGCTTTACCATACCCTAAATTCGCTTCAGCTAATGCCGCCATGACGGCGTCATTACGAATAAAAACCGGTTTGTGAAATTGAGTTTCAAGATACGTTTTTAAGGGGACATCGGTAATTTTGATGTTCGGTAAAATGGCAATATGTTCTTGACTATCCACCCGACCCGGAACCCCAATGGATAAAGCAAGGACTTCGGGAAAATGATGTTCAAACCGGCGAATCGCGTCTGCAACTTGTTGAAGAAAAGCCTGTTTATCTCCGACAAGGGTGTCAACAATATGAATCGCCTCAATTTGATACGACGCATTGACGAGCGCTACGCGACAATTCGTTCCACCAATATCTAATGCAATGATATAGCTCATAACGTGGTTTGATTAAGTTCTTTTAAGGTGAGAATTTTCATGAAGTTGGTGGAACCTACGCCCGTAGGAACTCCGCCTGCGAGTAAAATATGGGCACCAGGTTTTAACCCGAGTTGCCGTGCTTTTAAAATGGCAAAGGCTTCCATTTCCTCAATAAATTGCGGTAAAGAAGATGCATAGTAACTGTAAACACCCCAAACTAAACCTAATGAAAGCACGGTTTCTTTACGATCACTAATTGCAATAATTGGACAATACGGACGGGCTTTGGCAATACGTCGGGCCGCTCCCCCCGTTTCGGTAAACGTAACTATGGCATCGGCATTAATTAAAAAGGCAGTATTGGCAACCGAGTTCGCGATGGCGTCAGAATTAACTTTGCGAGAATTTTCAAAGGCTTGGGATGACATTTGAACGTAATTTAATTCTTTTTCCATGGTGGCGGCAATGTTTGCTTGCATTGCGGTGGCTTCAATGGGGTATTTACCAGAAGCAGATTCTGCAGAGAGCATGACGGCATCGGTGGACTCTAAGATAGCGTTTGCGACATCACTCACTTCCGCGCGAGTGGGACGGGGCATGCTCACCATACTATCGAGCATTTGGGTAGCGGTAATGACCGGTTTACCCACTTTTCGGCACATCGTAATAATGCGTTTTTGTACAATTGGCACTTGTTCGGCAGCAATTTCCACACCGAGATCGCCACGCGCGACCATGATACCATCGGCGACATCTAAAATTTCTTCTAAATTCGAGACGCCTTCTGGGTTTTCAATTTTCGCAATCACTTGGATGTTAGGCTTCCCATATTTGGCGAGAATCGCTTTAATATCTAATACATCTTGACGACGACGCGTAAAGCTAGCCGCGATGTAATCAACATTATGCTCACATCCGAATTTTAAGTCGGCTTCATCTTGTTCGGAAATAAACGGCATCGATAAACGCGCAAACGGTGCGTTGAGTCCTTTGCGATTTTTAATTGTATGCGAATTCATCGCTTTGCATACTAATTCATTGGTTTTAGAATCTTTTTCGATGATTTTCAAGGCGAGGTTGCCATCATCAATTTTTAACGCATCGCCGACTTTGACATCATCAAACAATCCCGGATAGGAAACTGAAAAGCGTATGGCATTGCCTAACAGGGGTGTCATGGAAACACGAACGAGGGCATCTTGTTCGATAAAGGCAGCGCCTTCTTCAAATTGACCCACGCGAATTTCTGGACCTCGTGAATCAAGAATCACAGGAATGTGAATGCCGTGTTCTTGTTCCACGCGACGGGCCAAGTTGATTTTTTCAAGATGGGAAGCGTAATCACCATGCGAAAAGTTAACACGCATGACGTTCATCCCTGCTTCAATCAATTTCAAAAAGGTCGGGTAGTCATGGGATGCGGGACCAATGGTCGCGACAATTTTTGTTTTTTTATCAATTCGAAACTGCATACGTTTTCCTCATTTCACGCGGTCGATGACACCGACAATATGGTCTGCGGGTTGACGTGGAAGCGTGAGGGCTTCATCGATATCAAGATCAATTAACGTGTTTCCACGAACCCCAATACAACGACTGGATTTTCCAAGATTAAGGCAGTGAATGGCATAATCTCCCATTCGCGTGGCAAGAATACGATCAAAAGCAGAAGGAGAACCGCCGCGTTGGATGCGACCTAACACTTCGGTGCGCACTTCAAAACCGGTTTTTGCGGCAATTAAGGTTGCAAGTTCATTCAAATCAAATAACTTTTCACTGACAATCATCATCGCATGGTTTTTTGAGGAGTCTTTTTGAAATTTTAAGCGCGCGATTACGTCATCCATCGGGAGAAGATGTTCACTGGAAATGACAAGCTCTGCTCCACAGGCTAAACCAGCATGCACAGCTAAATCACCGGAGCGATTCCCCATGACTTCAATGATGGAACAGCGTTGATGGGAGAATGTCGTATCCCGTAATTTATCGACCGCTTGAACAATGGTATTCAGGGTTGTATCAAAACCAATCGTATAATCCGTGGAGGCAATATCATTATCAATCGTGCCTGGTAATCCAATACAGTTTATGCCACGTTGCGAGAGATCTTTTGCGCCACGATATGTCCCATCGCCACCAATGACGACAAGGGCATCAATTCCAAAACGTTTAAGTTGTTCGATGGCGTTGAGTTGGACTGATTCTTTGACAAATTCGGGTAAACGGGCTGATCGAAGAATGGTACCACCGCGATTAATTGTCTGTGAGACAAACGAACGGTCAACTTGCTCGATTTGACCTGCGACAAGACCTCGATAGCCATTGTAAATAGCAAACATACGGTGCCCATCGCGAAGGCCGGAACGAATAACGGCGCGAATGGCTGCATTCATACCTGGGGAATCTCCACCCGAGGTGAGAATACCAATCCCTAAAGATTTTTTTATTTGTTTTTCCATACATTCAAAGCTTTCTTCGTGTGTTCATCTAATTTTTTAGGATTTGTGAGGTGGGTGGAACGTTCATCATGCTTTTGCCCTCGAGGAATGGTGGATAAATAATCCACGTGACCAAACGCATGGGTTAATAATGCTTCTACGGAAGCATAATCAAACATCTTGCAGGAGAAAATATCAAACCAAACCTGATGGGTTTTTAAATCTTGGTGAATCGATAAATGCGATTCGGCAATCATAACGATGCTCGATAAAAATTGGGGATTTTGATAACGATCTAAAAGCGAAAAACTTCGAGTAATTGGCGTCATCCCAATGTCGGCGATGAGACCTTCTAAAAACCGGTTAGCTTCTTCAAGACTTAAATTACGTTGTGGATTAAAACGTGCTAAAACGTGAGGCCCAAATACCTCGTTAGAATTAAATTTTTCGGATTTAACAGGACGATTACGTTGTACAGAAAAAGAACGAGACAATGCTTGATTGAACGGTAAAAAGGTTTGAAAAACTTGCGTAACTTGTTCTTTATCAAGTGGATCTTGACTAAAAATATCAACAAAATAAACACTGCGAAGGGGAAACGTATGAATGGTAGCATGTCCACCCTTAAGAAAGATGAAACTCGATAAACCATCATCAACGGGCACTAAACCATAGTCATAAGGGAGTAAAAAGGCAGGGGAAATAGGAGTTAAATGAAGTTCTAATAAAATACGATTCAATGTTTCATTCACAAAGTCCGCTTGACCAAGGGGCAAGGATGCGGAGACACCATAACCATCTAACATGTAATGTGTCATACTTTTTATTCGCATTAATCGTATCAAAACATCCCATTGATTTCAATGAAAACTTCTCAATTTTAACTAGGAAAAGTGAAAGAAAATGTGGTATGATTTATAATCAATATTATGGTACAAATACGTTCCAAAGATTTTTATGAAATTCGCCAAAAATCGATTATTTCGGATTTGGATGATCGCTTTTTAGTGTTACTCTATCAACCTTTTATTGGGGTGGAAGCAACGGCACTTTATCTAACCTTAAAAGTACATGAAACGATGCAAACGTTTGGTGACCTTTCACCGATTGACCATTTATTAACGTTAACGGACTTAAATTTGACGCAATTACATCATGCTCGTAGCCGTTTAGAAGCGGTTGGATTACTGCAAACCCATCGTCAAAAACTCGGTGAACAAGCGTCGTTTTCCTTTCTTCTATACGCACCAAAATCGGTTGCAGAATTTTTTGCAGATCCGCTCTTGTCAGGAATGTTAGCCATACAAATTGGTGAAAAAGCCACCCAACAAATCAAGGATGTTTATTTACAACCCATCGAGGAAAAGACCACAGAAAATGTTTCTGCCTCATTTGGTGAAGTGTTTCACCCCAACCTCGATAATCCCTTGTTTGCAACCGCATCAACAAGTGGACTTTTAGGACGAAAAACGTCTTCGATTCGTAAACCTTTTGATCAAGTCAGTTTCCTTGAACACCTCCGCCAAATGGATGTACCCGTCACCGTCTTTGAACCGCACATGAAAACGTTAATTGATTATGCGACGCTGTATGGTCTTGATGAATTAGCATTAAGTGAACTTTTACTTGCACCCCATGTGACTAATTTGATGACAGGAGACATCCAATTTGAAGAACTTGGACGTCTTGCTTCCTTAGAAAAACGTCTCCCCTTTGTCCGTCAACGTCAACAAAAGAAACTCTTAAAAGCGACATCCGACCGTACGGTGGATATCAATGAGATGGAAACCTTATCTCCGTATGAGTTTTTACAAAAAAAACAACATGGAGCAACCCCTTCTGCTCCGGATTTAAAACTCGTATCGGAACTTTATTTTTCGATGCATTTACCGTATCCGGTCATCAATGCCCTAATCGATCATGTTTTAAGAACCCATGAAAACACCCTACCGAAAACCATTACCTTGAAAATTGCTGCCTCTTTAGGACGCGAACATCTTGAACATGCGATTGATACGCTTGATTACATTGCAAAAGTAGAAAATCAATGGAAAAAATCGTATAAATCATCACCAAAACCGAATGCTACGACACCACCAAAACCTCAAGATTCCCCAATCGATGATGCCGAGCTAGAAGCTCGCTTGAAGGCACTCAAATGAAAAAGATTGACGCTCAAAATGTCATGCTTGAGGATGGTGATCAAGCCATTCAACGTGCGATTGAATCATTAAAAAAAGATGCTTATATTCAATCCGTGATGCAATCTCTTTCGTTGACAAATCGAGAAATTGAACAACATCTTTCAACTTTGCTTACCATGCAAGAAAACCACCAAGAAATCGCTCAATGTGAATATCAAAAATCATGCATTAAACCCGCTGGCCATTATGAAGTCGCGTTGAAAAGGAACGCAGTGGGATTCCTTGAACGTTACATGCGTCCTTGCCCTATGCTTGTTTCCCAACTGAATGTCAATCAGTCGTTACTTTATGCAGATTTTCCTGATACGTGGAAAGATGGCAATCTTTTCTCGGAAGTCAGTCAACGTCATCATCGAAAAGAATTAGGGCAAACATTAGCCCGCTACCTTATCAATTTCCCCCAATATCGTCATCAAAATGCCTTTATTTATGGACCATCCCGCACCGGAAAATCTTTTTCACTAGCGACGTTTGCCTATAAATTTGCACTCAATGAGATTGGAACCATTGGGATGATTGATGTGGCGAAACGGGCAAATGATTGGTTAACGATGAAACAAGACGAACCCGAAGCGTTTGCGCGGGAATGGACACGCCTTCTCAAACTCGATGTCCTCATTCTTGATCGGCTAGGTGATGAAACATCCCTTGATAAAACACGTGATTTTTTATGGTTACCCTTATTACAACAACGCCTTCATAATCAAAAAGCAACTTTGATTATTTCAAGTTTTTCATTAGAAGATCTTCTTGTTTTATACGCTATTTTCCCGAGTCAAAAACCGAAGGCAAAACAACTTATTTCGCTACTGGAGTCGTTTGAAAACCACCATTATCTTGCCCCGGCAACGCCGTTATAAGATCCTGATACCATTGATGAATGGAAGCTAGGAAGTCTTCAAGACGGTCGTTGTTTTCAAAAACATGGTCGATAAAAGGGCGATATTTAAACCAGTCATTACGTTCATTTAATAAAAGGTAGGGTTCAAGATCATTCATCGGGTAACGTTTTTGTAATCGGTCTTGCAAGGTTTCTTGACTCGTTTCTACGGCGATAATCGTGTCGCAATAGACATCGGCATCGCTTTGAAATAAAAGAGGGATTTCAATGGCAACAACACCTTTTTGTTTTTGTAACCACGTATCGATTTGCTTTAATACCAACGGATGCAACCATGCTTCGAGTTTTTTGGCATGTTGAACATCACGAATCAGCCATGCTAAAAGTTTTTGAGAATCCACGTTTTTATCTTTAATCACATCATGACCTATCAAACGTTGAAGTTGCGTTTGAATCGTTCTTTTTTGGTAGAGTTTTTTGACGATCGCATCAGCGGATAAGGTGGCAAGACCTTTTGAGGCTAATTGGTTTAATAACGTAGTTTTTCCACTCGCCATCGACCCTGTAATCCCAATGACATACGGATAGCGTGGATCATGTTGACAACGTGGACAAAAATGGGTTCCTCGCCCTCCCACCGTGATGCGGGCGATCCGATGCTGACATCGTGAACACGGTTGACCCGTTCGCTGATACGCTTGAATTTTTAATACGAATCGGCCATCAATGTTTTCCCCCGATGCATAACTACGAATTCGCGTGCCCCCATCGGCAATCGCATCGTTTAAAATGCGTTGACTGTGATCGAGAATCGCATCAATCTGATGGTCCGATATGCGAGAGCCTAGGGTTAAGGGATGAATACGGGCCGCAAATAAGGTTTCATCGACATAAATATTTCCCAAACCACTCAAAATGGTTTGATCAAGAAGAATTGATTTAATCGGACGCTGAGAACGTTGAATACGTGGATAAAAGGCCTTACGGTCGTGAATATCAAAAGGTTCGGGTCCTAACTGATGTAAACAGGGTAAGGATTCATAGTGCGACGTTTCAACGGCTTCAAAGGTGCCAAACTTTCGCACATCTTCATAATCAAACCGGCGCCCATCTTGAAAATAAAATGACACATGCGCAAATTTTGAGATTGGCAGATGTGCCTCATTTTTTTCAACATATTTTCCTTCCATTCTGAGATGGGAAACCAGGGTCCAACCATGATCAAAATGAATGAGAATGTATTTTCCTCGTCGGGTAACATCGTGAATGGAGTGACTTTCAAAGGTTGTTTTAAAAAACGGAATGGTTCCTTTTACCATCGAAGGCACGCGCCACGCTGAACGGATTAAACGCGCAGAAACAATACGTTTTCTTAAGAGGCGAACAACAGTTTCTACTTCCGGTAATTCTGGCATTTATTTCACCGCGTACCACGAAGAAGCATAACTACCTTCGACTTTTAACCGGACCTGCATCGGTAACGCTTTTTCCATTAAGTCTTGAAGTTTTGGCATGAGTTCATCGCGTTCATCTTCGTGACATTTAAATAAGATTTCATCATGAATGGTGGCAATCATTTTTGTTTGATAACCGCCTTTTTCTAAAAAGGCATCAATTTGGATCATCGCAAGTTTTAATAAATCGGCTGCCGTTCCTTGAATCGGGGCATTCATCGCCGCGCGCTTCGCAAATTCTCGGGCTTGAAAATTTCCTTTAATATCGCGTAAGTACCGACGTCTTCCGAGCAAGGTAGATACATATTGTTGGTTTTGCAAGGTTGTGAGAGTTATCTCATTAAATTGTTTCAATTCCGGATACGCTTCATAAAATTGTTGAATGAGTTGACTCGCTTCTTGAGGGGCAATATTCAACTGATCGGCAAGCCCCCAGGAAGAGATGCCGTAAATAATACCAAAGTTCACCGCTTTGGCTTGCCGACGCATCGCGGAAGTAACGGTGCCTCCTTGGGCAAAAAGCCGTTGGGCCGTCGTTGTATGGATATCAAGATCGGCGGAAAAATCATCGATTAACGCTTGGCACTTGGATAATTCAGCAAGAATGCGTAATTCGATTTGGGAATAGTCAAACGATAAGAAGCACCATGGTTTTTCATAATAAAAGGCTTCACGTATGCGCTTGGTTTCATCATCCTTGACGGAAATATTTTGAATATTCGGATCAAAGGAAGATAGGCGTCCGGTGGTCGTTTGCACTTGGTTATAGAGAGGATGTAGCTTTCCATCTTCGTATTGGTGAGAAGGTAAGGAGGCAACATAGGTAGATAAAAATTTGGCATATTTACGGTAGTCTAATAACGATCCAACGACAGGATGGTGGTCGATCAGTCCTTTTAAAACATCGACACTCGTTGACCCTTTTTTATAATTGGGGAGTTTGAGTTCATCAAATAACCACTCGGATACTTGTTTGGGAGAATCATAATTAACGGAATGTGTGGTGTAAGTATCCATGGATGCTTTCAGGGATTGAATTTTTTCATGTAACTCTTTTTCCATCGAAGCAAGCAGATGAATATCTAAAGGAATACCTTCGATTTCCATTTTTGCAAGCACACGTGCGAGTGGAAATTCGATGTTAAAGACAATGGTTTCAAGTGCTTTTTCTTGAAGTTCCGCTCGCAACGATTTTTCCATTGCAGGTAAGGTCATCGCCATTTGCACCGCTTGAATAAGTTCATCGTCCTCTAAATCAACACCGACATTAAAAAAGATTTGTTTACGTTGTAACGAAGGCGTTTCATCCAAGGTGAGTGTGGCCAGTTGCACATCAAAATGGAGGCCCTCAAGTGAACATTGATGGCGCATGGCATCGACATAAAGACGCTTGCTATCATAGGTTGTTTTTAAGACATTTGCATCGGCGAGCAGAGAACGCCAACGGGGATTTTCCCACGGGTTTTTGATGACATACGCCGTTTGTAGATCGTAAAGGACATAACCCTGATCAGGTTGGCGATAATAATTGGTCGCTTGTCCGATGGGAACGATAAAAACAGTTCCATCCTGGATGTCAGGACACGTCGCAAAATCGGCATAGGACCATGTTTTCTTTTCAACCACCGCGGGGGTGAGAAAACGATCGGTTAATGACCGCATATCATAGGTTTGAATGAATCGTTTCAGTAACGGATCGGAGACACCTTGAAACCGTGTTTCTTCAAGACCAAAGGGAAGTTCCATGGTGGTATGAATGATGGCGAGTTCTTTGGAAAGGATTCCCAAGTCACGATGTTCTTGTAAGGAGATAGCGAGTTTACCACTCATCGTAGGTGCAGCGGCTAAAATGGCATTTAAATCGCCAAATTGTTGGAGTAATTTTACGGCGGTTTTGTCGCCGATGCCAGGAATACCAGGAATATTATCACTTGCATCCCCGACAAGACCCTTATAATCGGGGACTTGGGCGGGGGTAATGCCAAAGTCTTCCTCGACTTTTTCCGGTGTCATCGCTAAAATATCACTGACACCTTTTTTAATGAGTTTGACGGTAATGCCCGGTTGACATAATTGTAAAAAATCGCGGTCGGAGGTAAAGATTTCCACCTCATATCCTTCTTGTTTGGCGCGAATCGCCATCGTTCCGGCCACATCATCCCCTTCAAATCCATCTTGTTCAAAGGTGAAAAGTTGCAAAGCTTTTAAGAGTTCACGGGCAATCGGAAATTGTTGGATTAAATCGTCGGGAACCGGTTTTCGATGAGCTTTATACGATTCGAGTTGTTCGTGACGAAACGTTTTTTTGCCGGTGTCAAAGGCAACAAGGACGTGTAATTCATCGTGTTCAGGTAAGGGAAATAAAAGCTTATGAATCATATTGGCGAAAACATAGACAGCATTGGTTGGAATACCTGCTTTGTTGGTTAACGGTTGGGCACTTCCATAGATGGACGCATAATAAGCACGAAACAATAACGAGTTTCCATCAATCAAAATCATTTTTTTCATGGTTGTGCCTCTTTGAGTTGATCGAGCAATAACGTGTTCGGTTTTTCTTGGTCTTTTCGCCCTGTCACCATTACAATACGTCCCCTTTCTAAGATGTGGGAAACGGTCTCATACAAACGCGGAAACACAATGGCTTCAAGCGATCCTGATTCATCATAGAGCGTCATAAATGCCATCGTTTGTCCGGATTTAGTTTGGATAATTCGGCGTTGTTTAATAATGCCACCCGTGGCTAATAAGGTTTGTGTGGATGTGGTGGCAATGACCGCTTGAATCGATTGAAGGGAGGGAAAATCGGCAGGTGGAGTAAAGCGGGCTAAGACGGATTGGGAAAGGAAATGGTCGAGGACATCAAGTTCACGTTCGATATTTTCTAAGGCCACATCCTCGGCCTCGACATACGGCATTTTCGGAAGTGCATCTGTAGGAAGTAATCCTAAACTTTCGTCCAAGAAGGTACTGGCCACGGCAGCATTTTTCATTGCATTAGGAATGGTGGCTCGTAAGCTAGCCCGACTGACATGGAAGCCATCACACGCGCCGGCATCAATGAGCGCGAGAACCGTTTGAGCGGTAATTTTATGATTGTACATGCGCGTTACAAAATCAAAAAAATCGTCAAAGGGTTTTCGTGAGGCTTCTTTTTCAATCAATTTTGCTATGTCGCGTGCGACCCCTTTAATTAGGGTTAATGGGGCTAATAACGTGCCTTTTTTTAAGGTGAACCGGGAGGTAGGGGTCAATAAACTCGGGGAATGAATCGGAATTTTTAACGCGCGAATCTCTTCAAGATATTGGGAAAGCTTTTCATCGTGACCGAGGCTCACTTGATTAAGCAAGGTGGCAAAGAAAGCATGCGGATAATATGTTTTTAAATAAAGCATGTGATAGGAAATAACAGCATAAGCAACGGAGTGTGATTTATTAAAACCATAATCCGCAAATTTAAAAATATGATTATAGACACTTAAGGCATGGTCTTCTTTATAGCCTTGACTGACTGCCCCGCGAAGAAAGGCGTCTTTCAAATTCTTCATCGATTCATTATCTTTTTTGGCGATTGCGCGTCGGAAATCATCCGCTTTTGAAAGTGAAAAGCCAGCCATTTTTTGGGCAATTTGCATGATTTGTTCTTGATAGACGATAATGCCATAGGTCGGTGCAAGAATGGGATTCAATTGCGGATCAAGGGTGGTAATCGGTTCCGCCCCTTTTTTTCGAAGCGCATAACTTTGAATATTGTCCATCGGACCAGGACGGTAAAGGGCTAATAAACTTACTAGGTCATTAAACGAAGAAGGTTGAATGGTTTGAATCGCGCGATTCATGCCCGGAGATTCGAGTTGAAAAATCCCCATGGTTAATCCTTTTTGTAACGTTTCAAACACTGCTTGATCATCATATAAAATTGTGGATAAATCCAAGGATATATCTTCTAATGCAAGCATGCGTAAGGTTTGTTGAATAAACGTTAAATTGCGTAAACCTAAAATATCAATTTTTAAGTATCCTTGATTTTCAAGGGCACTCATCTCGTATTGACTCACGAAAAATTGCCCATTAAATAACGTAGGAATCGATTCTTGAAGTGGTTCGTCATTTAAAATTACCCCGGCAGGATGCATGCCGGATTGGCGAACAAATCCTTCGATCTTATGGGCTAATTTGATAATTTCAGCACATTCAGAGTCCGTTTCAAATAAGGTGCGTAGGGCTTTGCTTTGTTTGTAAGCCGTTTTTAAGTCCACTTTTCCATCGCCAAGCGTTTTACTAATTAAATCCACAGAATTTTGAGAAAAGCCATAGACACGACCGATATCACGAACCGCTTGTTTGGCTTGAATCGTTTGGAACGTAATAATATTCGCGACACGATCTTGCCCGTATTTTTGACGGAGATAATCGACAATTTTTTCACGATCGACATCGGCAATATCAATATCGATATCAGGCATCGTTTTTCGAGAAGGATTTAAAAATCGTTCAAAAAGAAGGTGATGAGGAATCGGATCAATATCGGTAATGCCTAACGCATACGCGACAAGACTTCCTGGCGCAGAACCACGACCCGGTCCAACGGGGATATGTTCCCGTTTGGCATAGTGAACAAAGTCTGCGACAATTAAAAAGTAATCAGAAAAACCGAGTTGCTCAATGATGGTTAATTCTTCATCCAATCGTTCAAGATACGTTAAATTACTAAAGTCAATCGGGCGATTTTGTAAACCCTCGATGGCTTTTTCTCGTAAGAGATCTTCGCCTTTTTGTGAAGGGTCAAAACGAATGAGTTTTCCACGTTTGCTTTCAAATTCCACATGGCATTGACTGGCAATCCACATGGTCTGCGCACATTCATCATCGTTATAACTAACCGCAATTTGTTCGGGGGTTGGCATTGAAGCAGTTCCGGTTTTTTCCTTGATGGATAACGTTTCACCGCGACTAATGGTCCCAAGAATCTCTACCACCAGTGCATCCTGAGGTTTGGCATAAAGAATATGGGGAAATGCGACTAGACCATATGTATATTTTTGAGCGAAATCACGATAAAGTTGAATCGTTTCATTGGGAACTTGATGGACCATCGGTAAACCAATAAACACATGTTTTAAACCCGATGTGATGGTGGCAAGACGGCGTGATAATTGCCCATCTTGGATGTCAAAAGCATCGGATAAATGGGGGGAGAGTACGACAATACCGTCTTCGCCTAAAGAAGCAAAATCAATGGATTTGGTTTCATGTTGGAGGGACGATGAGGTATGAACTAACCACCGATAGCCTACTTCATTTTTTGCAAAGACCGTCCATAAAAATCCCTCATGAAGGATGTCCATCCCAAAAATGGGGTTGATTTGGTAACGTTTGGTTAATTGTTGAAATTCGGGAAAGCCAAATAAGACGTGACGATCGGTTAGACCGACACTTTGAAATTGTCGTTGTTTACACGTTGAAATAAGGCGGTCAATCGTAAAACCACTCGATAAAAAGGAATAAGAAGAGTAAATGTGTAAAGGAATAAACAAGGGACCATCCTCATTAGCGTTATTGTAGCATAAAGGGCATCCAATTGCCCGATAATAATTGAGAGACTAAAGTAATTTTTCGAGGGCTTTTATTAATTTCGGTAACTGCGTAATCGTCGCAAGTTTTGCGCCACTTGCTTGCGGGTGGCCACCGCCTTCAAAAGCACGGGCGACTTCGTTAATGGAAACCGCTTTAGAACGAATGGAAACACGCCAAACATTGGCTTCTTTGTCTTCGGAAATCGAACACCAAATATGCACGTCTTTGATATTGGCAAATATATTGACATTATCTTTGCCCCGTTGGGCGACGATGCCTAAGTCGACTTGTTCTTGATGGGAAAGGGTGTAATAGGCAACCCCTTTTTTACTCACTTTATAATGCGATAAAATATGAGCGGTTACGTTGAGATCTTGTAATGTTTTTTCATACATTTTTAAATAAACATCTTGGTTCGCATTAATGCCGGTTTCTAGTAAGCGTTGTGCAATTGCAAACGTTTGCGGTGAGGTTGAACTATACATAAAGCGACCACTGTCTCCAGCTATCCCTGAAAAGAGGAAGACGGCGGCTTCTTTGGATAATTTGTAGCGTTTCCCAAAACTTTGAATCATCACCATAATCAGTTCACTTGCGGCACACGTTGAGGTGTCGACAAGAACGACATTCCCGTACGGTTCATGATTGGGGTGGTGATCAATCTTAATGACTTCCGCCGCTTTCGCATAACGGTCATCGTCAATTCGGGCCGTATTTGCGGTATCCACGACAATTGCTAACGTTTGTTCATCAAAAAAAGTGTTTGGTACTTTTTCCATTTTGGGATAAAGATCATCGCGGAAAAACCCTTGATCTTTCCCGACAACTTTAATGGTCTTTTTCGGGAAATTATCACGCAACCAAGTGGCAAGACCCCATTGCGTTCCTAAGGCATCAAAATCAGGAATTTGATGACGAAATACGACTATTTTTGGGTACTTTTTAATCTTTTTTAAAATCGTTTTATAGAGGGCTTTTTGATTCATAGTTAGGCTCCTTTGCCAAGGTGATACGTATCACGAATGATCATGATTTCTTCATTCGTGGGAATCACCCATACCTCGACTTGACTTGAGGCTGTTGATATTTTTGTGGTTTTACCACGGGTTTTCATATTCAATTCACGATCGAAATCAATACCAAGTGCATCTTTGACTTCATCAAGAATGAGTTGACGATAAAATCCTGAATTTTCACCGATGCCAGCAGAAAAAATAACGGCATTTGCCGAATGCAAACGAACATGATATTGTCCGATAAAATCGGCAATACGACGCACAAAGAGTTGGTTGGCAAGTTGCGCACGTTCATTCCCGGCAAGATGAGCTTCTTCTAAATCGCGAGAATCGGATGTCATCCCTGAAACACCAAGTAAACCGCTTTGTTTATTCAGCATTGCGTAAACATTTTCATGGGTTTCATTGAGTTTCAATGCCGCAAAGTGAAGAATGGAAGGATCGATATCGCCGGTGCGTGTGCCCATCATAATGCCACCGAGGGGGGTTAAACCCATCGAGGTTGCGACGACTTTTTGATCTTTAATGGCTGCTAGGCTTGCCCCCGAACCGATATGACATGTGATGACTTTTTGCGGGGATAACGTGGAATGTTTCGCAAGCTCTTGAACGAGATATTGATGCGAGGTTCCATGAAATCCATAGCGACGTAAGTCAAATTGGGTCGACCATTGGTATGGAATAGGATACAAATAATCTTGTGGCGCCATCGTTTGATGGAAGGCAGTATCAAATACAGCTACATGAGGAATCGAAGGTAAAACTTTATAAAAGGCAAAATAACCTTGGAGATTGGGACGATTATGAAGGGGAGCAAAGGGAATTAAACTCTCGATTTTTTCCACGACTTCGGGGGTAAATAAAACACTTCCAGAAAAGTATTTTCCTCCTTGAACAACTCGGTGGCCAACCCCAGCAATTACATCATACAAAGGAATAACCTTCGTATCGAGTAAGGCTTTTAAAAGAAGTTGAACACCCACTTCATGGTTAGGAATCGGGGTTTCAAGTTGGTATTTTTGATCGGCGTATTTTAAGGAAAACTCTCCCATGCTTTGTCCGATGCGATCGGCCATTCCCGAGCATACTAGTGTTTCTTCCGGCATGGTGTAAAGTTTAAATTTAAGACTGCTACTTCCTGCATTCACGGCAATATAAATTGATTTATTTTTCATACGTTCCTCATTATAAAGAATTTCTCCCTCAATTCATAGAAAGAAAATGAAAAAATGAATGAAAAAAGAGACGATTCAAAAAAAAGAACTTATCGTATAATAAAGGCGTGAATTTAACCGAATTTTACCAACATTTTTTTTGGGAAGGATCGTTTGATGCGCATCAATATTTTGGCACTCATCCTCATCAAGTAGGTCAAAAGAAAGGGTATGTATTTCGCGTCTTCGCTCCCAATGCAACTGATGTCAGTGTTGTTGGCGACTTTAACGGTTGGCAAGAAGGAAAACATCATGCCAAAAAAGTCCATGATTATGGTATTTATGAAGTGTTTATACCCCAAGCAAAACCGCATCATCGTTATAAATTTGCCTTTACCAATGCTCATGGGGTTCGCGTGCAAAAAGCTGATCCTTACGCCCGCTATTCGGAAGTACGTCCGTTAACCGCATCGATTGTCACTGCGTCTTCCTCTTTTGCATGGGACGATGAAGAATTTTTAAAGCATCGGACACGGGGCTATGATCGACCCATTTCCATCTATGAAGTCCACCTTGGTTCATGGAATAAAGACGAAAAAAATCAATTTCTATCGTATGAAGCGATGGAAAAAGAACTCATTCCCTATGTGCTCAGACATGGTTTTACGCACATCGAAATAATGCCACTCACGCAATATCCCTTTGATGGTTCGTGGGGGTATCAAGCGACAGGTTTTACCGCGCTTGATTCTCGTTATGGCTCAATTGATGCTTTTAAACATTTTGTGAATGCATGCCACCAAGCCGGTATTGGTATCATTCTTGATTATGTGGTGGTCCATTTCGCAAGTGATGGCTTTGGTCTCATTGAATTTGATGGCACCAAACTCTATGAATATTTCGATCCCCAAAAAACGTATTCTCAATGGGGATCACCTCAATTTGATTTAGGGCGATTTGTTTCGCGCTCCCTCTTATTTAGTGGCATTCGTATGTTTGTCGATGAATTTCATGTGGATGGTATTCGGATTGATGCAGTTAGTAATATGGTGTATTGGGATGGTAATCAAGACAAAGGGCTTAATTTGGGTGGTATCTCGTTTTTGAAACAACTGAATCAATATATTCATACCCATTATCCTTCGGTGATGATGATTGCCGAAGATTCCACCTCTTTCCCGGGCGTTACCCGCCCCGTTGAAGAGGGAGGATTAGGGTTTGATTACAAATGGGATATGGGGTGGATGAATGACACCTTGAAATATTATGGTTTAGATGATGTTTATAAATATTATGATCATCATAAACTTACGTTTTCCATGCACTATTTTTATGCGGAACGCTTCCTTCTCCCTTTATCTCATGATGAAGTCGTTCACGGAAAAGGGACGATTCTAAATAAAATGCACGGAGATTACGACACGAAATTTGAACGGGTTAAAAACCTTTACACGTATCAAATGACACACCCCGGGAAAAAGCTTAATTTTATGGGCAATGAACTCGCATCCTTTGATGAATGGAATGAAAACAAAGGGTTACCATGGTTCTTTTTAGACTTTCCTAAACATGTGGCAATTCAATCTTTCTTGCGCGATTTAAATCAAGTTTATCGGGATCATCCTGCCCTTTATCAAGGGGATAGTGATCCGCAATCCTTCCGTTGGATTATGGTCGACAATGCTTTTGATAGTGTCTTTGTCTTTCAACGAAAAGTTTACAATTCTACGCTTGTTATGGTTTTCAACATGAAAGGAAATTACTATAATGAGTATGTATTACATGGGTGTGAACCAGGAACGTATGTTGAGATCCTGAACTCCACGCATGCCCAATACGGAGGTTATCATGTGCTCAATGACAAGCCGATTGTTGTGAGCGACCATCGATTAAACTTACGGATTGGATCTCACGCCGCGATTATCTTAAAAAAATTGGAATCACCCACGAAGGAGTAACGTATGTTTACCTCAAAAGCGAAATTTAAAGAAATTTTTTCACAACGACTCGAAAGTAAGTTCGGTCGTACGATTGCCGATAGCCACGTCACGGAACGGTATGAAATTCTTGGTCATATGATTCGGGATTATGCGGGGCAAAATTTAAAGCGTCTTCGTAAAATCGATAACGCCAATCAACCCCTTCAACTCATTTACTTTTCCATGGAGTTTCTCATGGGGCGACTCATGAAAAGTAACCTTCACAATTTAGGAATTTATGATGTCACCAAAGAAGGACTTGCAGAACTTGGTTTATCTCTCGATGAACTCATGGAACTTGAATCTGATGCAGGATTAGGCAATGGTGGCTTAGGTCGCCTTGCCGCGTGCTTTCTTGATTCTATTGCCTCGCTTGGTTATGCCGGTCACGGGAATACCATTCGTTATGACTATGGTTTTTTCAAACAAAAAATTGTCAATGGAAAACAAATTGAAGTGCCGGATATTTGGCTCAAAAATGGCAACGTTTGGGAAGTAAAAAACCTCAAACATGCCGTCGATGTCAAATTTTATGGTCAAGCTGAAACGTACCTTAAACCGGATGGGGGTTATGCGATTCGCACTGTGAATGCCCTCAATGTTCGTGCTGTTCCTTATGATATGGCTATTGTCGGTTACCGAAATGGTATTACGAATAATTTACGGCTTTGGGCGGCAGAACCCACGGAAGAAAATATTCCTGAAAACCAAAGCTTTAAAGAATATTTACAAACCGTCAAAGAAATCACGCACGGGCTATACCCTGATGATTCGACTGATAGTGGAAAAATTTTACGTTTACGTCAACATTATTTCTTAGTGTCGGCAGGGTTACAATCGGTGATGGCATCCCATTATCGCCGGTTCCAACGTATGGATAACTTTGTTGAATATTTTGTGTTTCAACTCAATGACACTCATCCGATTCTAGCGATCCCCGAACTTATTCGTTTACTCGTCGATGAGTATGGCCAAACTTGGGATGCGGCATGGCAACAAGTGCGAGCGTGTATGGCGTATACCAACCATACCGTCATGCAAGAAGCACTGGAAAAGTGGCCGATTCATTTCTTAAAACCACTTTTACCACGCATTTACATGATCATTGAAGAAATCCATCGTCGTAGTCAATTAGAATTTGCCCAAAAGCATTTAACGGATGATGCCCGTCGCAATATGGCCATTATTAAAGATGGCATGATACACATGGCGAATTTAGCCATATATGCCGCGTTTTCGACCAACGGGGTTGCGGCCCTTCATACCGAAATACTCAAAGCGGATACATTTAAAGATTACTTCCAACTTTATCCAGAACGCTTCAACAATAAAACCAACGGGATTACGCATCGCCGCTGGTTTATGTATGCCAATCCTGAGCTTGCTAACCTTGTCAGCAAACATATTGGCGAAGGTTGGAAAACCCAGCCGCAATCTCTGCAAGCATTCCGTGCGTTTGCCGACAATCAAAACGTGCAAAACGAAGTCGCTAAGATTAAACGCGAAAACAAAGTCAAACTTGCCGACTATATTAAACGGGTTCAAGGCATTGAGATTAATCCAGATTCGATTTTCGATGTTCAAATCAAGCGTCTTCATGCGTATAAACGACAAACACTCAATGTGTTCCACATCATGGATTTATACAATCGCATGAAAGCCGATCCGAGTTTTAGACCGTATCCACGTACCTTCATCTTTGGGGCAAAAGCTGCACCTAGTTATTTCTTTGCGAAGAAAATAATTGAATTAATTAATGCCGTGGCCCGCGTGGTGAATGCCGATCCGGAAACCAACGGGCATTTAAAAGTGGTCTTTATTGAAAACTATGGGGTGAGTCTTGCTGAACTCATGATTCCTGCCACCGATGTCAGTGAACAAATTTCCACCGCGGGAAAAGAAGCCTCTGGAACGGGAAATATGAAATTTATGATGAATGGGGCGATTACCTTAGGAACCTTAGACGGTGCCAACGTGGAAATATCGGAACTCGTGGGTTTAGACAATTGTGTCATCTTTGGTATGAATGTTGAACACGTGAATGCCTTACGATCAAGCCACACGTATCAAGCATGGGATCGTTATCACGCGAATCCGCGCATTAAAACCATCATTGACTCGCTTATCGATGGTCGTTGGTCTGAAGGCAATCGGGATACGTTCCGTCCCATCTTTGATGAAATCATGCACCGTAATGATGAATACTTTATTCTTGAAGACTTCGCCGCCTATGCCGAGGCACAAGAAAAAATCGCACGCCTTTATCAAGATCGTTCCCGATGGAATGCGATGGCGATTGTCAATATCGCCGAAGCGGGTTTCTTCTCAACCGATCGTACGATTCAACAATATATCGACGAGATTTGGAAACTTCCTAAACTTGTATGAACATTGCGTTAACCCCGCTTTTTGAAGCACAAGCACAACTCGATGCCCATATTCAATCCCAACATGGCGTTGATTATGTTTCTACACGAAAAAAACGCTTATTAGCGTTACTCGTTGAAGTCGGTGAACTCATTAACGAAACACGTGCTTTCAAGTTTTGGTCGAAAAAAGGACCATCCGAAGGCGCCGTCATTTTAGATGAATACGCCGATGGTATTCATTTCCTTCTTTCATTAGGATTAGACCTTGGTTCACAAAAACGTGATTATGACATTACTACACCCTCCCATGATCTCGTAGAACAAACGTTAATCGTCTATGCGGCGATCTATGCTCTTACAGAAAACCCAACTGCGAATACGCTTGAAGCGGCCTTTCAAGCGTATTTAAATATGATGCCATTACTCGGTTTTGATGACCAACGAGTCATCGCTGGTTATTTCCAAAAATTAGGGGTAAACTATACCCGACAACAAACGCATTATTAGGAGCAACACATATGAATGAATGGTTACGTCAATTATCGAATTTGCCGGGTATTCCTGGCCATGAAAAAAAAGTCGCTGCCTACATTAAAAAAGTGGTCACCCCGATGGTGGATCATGTCGATCAAGATCAACTTGGTTCGGTGATTGCCACCAAAAAAGGAACCTCGGATGTGACGATTATGCTGTCGGCACATATGGATGAAGTAGGATTTTTAATTTCCTCCATCGAAGCCTCAGGCATGGTTCATATGCAACCGGTTGGAGGCTGGTGGGGCCATGTGATGTTGGCCCAAGTGTTTTTAATTACCACCCGCTCTGGCAAAACCGTCGAAGGCATTGTCGGTTCCAAACCACCGCATGGGATGCCTGCCGAGGTGCGTAATCGTGTCATTGAAATCAAAGATATGTTTTTAGATATTGGCTGTGCGAGCAAAGAAGACGTTCTTGCACTTGGTATCCAAATTGGTGATATGGTTACCCCAAAAATGGAAGCGCGTCGTTTAAACGACTCTAAACTTCTTCTAGGCAAAGCGTGGGATGATCGCGTATGCTGTGGCGTGCAACTAGAAGTGTTAAAACGTCTCGAAAAAAAGACCATTGTTCCTAACGTCGTGGCCGCCTTTACCGTCCAAGAAGAAATTGGTTTACGGGGCGCGAAAACATCCAGCTATAAAATTCAACCCGATATTGCCCTTGCACTGGATGTGACGATGTCGAATGATATGCCCGGAGTCCCCAAAGCGGATACCGCATTAGGAAAAGGTGTGGCCCTTTCCTTAATGGATGCGACCGTCATTGCCCATCGTGGTTTATTGGATGCGGTTGAAAAAGTGGCTATCCAAGAAAAGATTAAATACACCTATGACATGATGGTTGTCGGGGGAACCGATGCTGGGGAAATTCATAAACAACGCGATGGTGTCATCACGATGACACTTTCACTTCCATGCCGTTATTTCCATTCCCATACCTCCCTCGTCCACGAAGACGATATCGAAGCGATGGTCCAACTCATCGTTGCTTATCTTGAACAATTCAAACCTGAACATGTCGCCCAACTCGCGGCAAGCAAATTTGAAGACTAAGCGATCTTTGCAAGCCGACATTGTCTATGCTTCCCACCGTTATCCTGTCGTTTTGACATGGAAACGGATGAAGCGCATTACCTTTCGGATGCGCGGTCATACGATTTTTATCTCAAGTCCTCTCAAACTCGAATTAACGTATTTATTGCTGTTATTAGAAAAAATGATGCCTCGACTGTTAGCCCGTTATCCGGTTTTACCGGAAAAACCTTGTTTTTTACGTCTCTTTGGTACATGGATTCCTTGGGAAAACGATGCGGAAGCCGGCCAACACTATGTGAAACAACGCTTGCGGAGATGGGCACTTCCTCGCTTAGCGTATTGGATGAAACAACTTCAGCTCGAGCATCACCCGCTGCCTCGATTAACGATTCGCGATATGCATACGCGTTGGGGAACCTACGCCCGGCGAACTCACCGAATTACCCTTGCCTTAAAACTTGCGCACTATGAACCTGAAGTGATTGATGCGGTGCTTGCCCATGAATGTGTGCATATGATTCATTTTGATCATTCACCTCGTTTTTATGGCACCCTTCAACGGATCATGCCCCAGTATCGCATGTGGCATGATAAACTAAAACAAGGATTTCCCAATGGCGAACACGATCACTTCTAAACAAAATCCTTTGATTAAACAATTGCGGTTGCTCTCGCAAAAAAAAGGCGATTTTGCGGCAACGCATTTTCTTGTGGAAGGGGATCACCTTGTGGAAGAAGCACGTCGAGCAGGGCTACTCGATAAAACATTGGTGGACATGCGCCGCGCTATGACGGAACCGGAAGCGGATATTTTAATTTCCGAAGCCATCGGTACGATGTTATCACAACAAAAATCATGGCCCGGTATTTTAGGGCTATGTCGGCGTCCCTCCTTGAACACATGGACGGGTCATCGCCTTGTTTATTTAGACGGATTACAAGATCCTGGCAATGTCGGAACCATTCTTCGTACGGCCAAAGCCTTTGATTTTTCGGCCGTTCTTTATCAAGAAACCACCGCGGATCCGTGGGGATTTAAAACGTTACAAAGCTCACAAGGTGCCTCGTTTTTACTCCCGGTCATTAAAATGAATCGCACCGAATTAAAGGCGTTAAAATCACAAGGTTATACACTCGTAGGGACCACGTTACAATCGCCTTCAATGCCGTTACCATCCTGGAAAATACCAGAAAAATGTGTCCTTATCCTCGGTCATGAAGGCCAAGGATTACATCCGGAAACTTTATCGTTATTAGATGAACGGATTACGATTCCGATGTCGGGTATGGAATCGCTAAATGTCGCTATCGCTTTTGGTATTTTTGCGTATTTTATTCACGCCTAAATTCGTGCTATACTAACTTCGTTAGCGAAAGCTTAGTAGGATGTTGATTAGGGAGAAGTGAAGAGTGAAACCACTTCAATGCATCTGAATTTCACTTTCATCCGTTGCTAACCGCGAATGGCGTTATCATTCATTAATTAAGAGCGGTCAACCGAACGAGGATGGTACCACGGCAACATGTCGTTCCTCATCAGGATGACTTTTTTTATTTCTAGAAAGGAAAAAATCGTATGGAACAACGCATTAAAGCCATTGTTGAGGCAGGACTCAACGCGATTAAAAACGCATTAACCTTAGAAGAACTTTTAGAAGTTCGTAATCTTTATTTAGCGAAAAAATCTGAACTCATGAGTTTATTTGGTCTAATGAAAGATTTAACCGTGGAAGAAAAAAAATCCGTTGGCGCGTGGATTAATGAAGCACGGGAAACCTTAACCCAGGCCCTTGAGCAAAAAAAAGTCGGTTTGGAAAAAGAAGCACTGCAAAAGAAACTAGCACAAGAAGCGATCGATATTACGTTACCGGGTCGCGGCTTACCCGTCAAAACTGCCCATCCTTTTTTTCTCATTCAAGAAGAAATTTCCGACATTTTTGTCAGTATGGGGTATGCGATTGCCGAAGGCCCAGAAGTCGAATCCGATCACTATAATTTTGAATTGCTCAATATCCCCAAAGATCATCCTGCCCGGGATATGCAAGATTCGTTATACATGGACGATAATACGTTACTGCGCACGCATACCTCACCCGTACAAGCCCATGTCATGGAGGCGGCAAAAGGACAACCTGTTCGCGTGATTTGTCCAGGCAAGGTGTATCGCCGTGATGAAGATGATGCAACGCATTCCCATCAATTTGGTCAAATCGAAGGCCTTGTCATTGGCGAACACGTCACCTTAGGTCACCTTAAAGATACGTTACTCGTTTTTGCCAAAAAACTTTTTGGCGAAAAACGAGACATTCGCTTACGTCCAAGCTTCTTTCCTTTTACGGAACCGAGTGTGGAAATTGATGTCAGCTGCTTTTCCTGTGGCGGTCAAGGTTGCTCCATTTGTAAAGGGTCGGGTTGGATTGAAATTTTAGGGGGTGGCATGGTGCACCCACGCGTGCTTACGATGAATGGTTATGATGAAAAATCCATGACCGGTTTTGCCTTTGGCATCGGCATTGAACGCGTTGCCATGTTACGTTATGGTATTGATGATATTCGAAAATTTTATCAAAATGATCTGCGTTTTTTAAAGCAGTTTCAAGGACGATAGGAGAGTTATATGCAAATATCATATCGCTGGTTATCCAGTTTAGTCGATCTTTCTTCCCACTCGCCACACGCGGTCGCCGATGCCTTGATTCGCGCAGGGATTGAAGTCGAAGATATCACCCCGTTTGCCCAAGCGAGTCAACTCACGACTGGTAAAGTAGTTTCCAAAAAACCGGTAGAAGGATCCGATCATCTCAATCATGTCATGGTCGATACGGCTCAACACGGCATTCGTTCGATTGTCTGTGGTGCCCCCAATATTGACGTCAATCAAGTCGTAATTGTGGCTTTACCCGGTGCCCAACTCGCCGGTGGAACCATTCAAGCGTCCACCATTCGCGGTGTGGCGTCAGAAGGGATGGTTTGTGCTCTTAATGAATTAGGTATTCCCAATAAGTTTTTACGAAAAGACCAAGTGGAAGGCATTGAAGTTTTACCGCCATCGACACCTTTAGGTGATGATGCCATCCTAGACCATCTTGGTTTGGATGACACGATTTTGCATGTTAAACTCCTTGCCAATCGTCCAGACCTCTTAAGTTTAGAAAACTTTGCAAAAGAAGTCGCTGCCGTGTGTCAAGTTAAGTTATTACCGCAATCGCTTGCTCCTTATCAAGGTCCGCGAAAACCGGCATCGATTGCCGTTCACGTTCATGATGATCGGATTACTCAATTTTCTTTACAAACATTACGCGGTGTCCAAGCCGTAGAAACCCCCACATGGATGAAATCACGGTTAATGGTCAGTGGGGTTCGTCCCATTTCTTTCTTTGTGGATATCGGTAATTACATCATGTTATTGACGGGCCAACCGCTCCATATGTATGACCTGGATAAACTGCCTCAACCCCAACTCGATGTTGGCCGTCAACCCGCGTCAACCTTTGTGGCGTTGGATGAAAAAACCTACGAATTATTACCCGATGATTTGCATATTTCTTCCTCAGGACAGGTGATGTGCTTAGCGGGGGTGATGGGATCGTTGGCATGTGCGGTGGATGATACCACGCGACATGTTGGGATTGAAGCCGCCGAATTCCATCCTGCTTCGATACGAAAAACAGCTTTGCGCTTAAATTTAATTTCTGAAAGTTCGCAACGCTTTGCCAAAGGAATCGATCTTAGTCAATACCAACGCGTGATCGCATTCACCGAAGCGCTCATCGCGTCATTGACGACCATTGAAACGTATGAAATGTGCGTGACACTTGATCGTGCGCAACGTGAGAACGTGCGAATTCCCTTTGAGCCGCAACGCATCAATGCCTTACTAGGAACAACGTTTTCAAGCGAGGCGATGAAAGATGTCTTTCATCGCTTAGGGATGACCGTGGAATCCGATTTTATCATTCCCCCAGTGCACCGCAAAGATGTTCAGCATTCCGCAGATTTAGCCGAAGAAGTGATTCGTTTATTAGGCTTTGACTCGATTCAACATGAACCGATGGTTCAACCGGTACAAGCGGGTGGCTATAATGACATTCAGCTTAAACGAAAACGCATTAAAGAATCGCTCAGAGCGCGTGGGTTTCAAGAATGCTTAACGTATACCCTCGTGCCTGAAGTAGGAGAGGCTGGGTTTGCCTTTACTTCAAAAAAAGCAGCGTATCGTATTAAAAATCCATTATCGGATGAACGTCAACTCGTACGAACCTCAGGATTAAAATCGTTGCTAGATACCGCGATCTATAATGTCTCACGGCAAGCGCTTGAAGGGCAAATGTTTGAATGGAGTTTAATGTCCTCTCCCGATGGGGATGAAGAACACGTGAATGTGGTTTGGTATGGCACCAAATTAGAACAAAGTTTATTGCAAGCAAAGCCCGTAGAATTTTACGATATCAAAGGAGTTGCCGAACTCATTTTAGGGTTACTTTATTTAGAACCGTCTCGTCTTCAATGGGAACCGCTTCGTGAACAGCCGGAAGTATATCATCCAGGCCGTAGTGCGCGCTTACTTTTACAAGGGCAGGTAGCAGGCTATCTTGGTGAACTCTCCCCGGTTACCCATGCTCAACTCGGGTTTGGAAAGTTTCCTGTGGTCATGATGACCCTTAATATGTCGATGTTAATGGCAACCAAAACGTCATCACTTCGCTTAAATGAACTGGCTAAATTTCCCTTTGTCACGCGAGATCTTGCGTTTATTATCCGTCAAGATATTCCTTTTCAAAAAGTGGTGAAAGCCATCAAAAAAGCAGGAAAATCACTCGTACAATCGGTGGATGTTTTTGATCTTTATCAAGGGGAGCATGTTCCCAGTGGATACCAATCTATGGCCATTCGTGTCAAGTTACTTGATCGCCAAAAAACACTCCTCGATCGGGATATTCAAACAACGATGGATGAGATTAAAACGGAATTGCTGAATGCATTCCGTGTTGAGTTCCGCGGTTAATCCATTTTTTTAAAAAAGGCAAACAAAGAAATAATGTTTGCTTTTTTTTATGTCCTCTTTATAATAAAGGCATAAGTGGGAGAAAGTGGGAAATCATGTTTTTTGGTAGTTTCCGATACGCTCTAGACGATAAAGGTCGACTTGTCATTCCAGCAAAACTGCGTGCGGAATGTGGGTTAACCCTTTTTGCGTTACGCGGATTTGAACATTGCTTATCGCTTTATCCTGCCAAAAACTTTGAATCCCTTGTCGCTCAATTGAAACAAATGGATTTCATGCAACCTGAAAATCGTCCGTTTGTTCGCCTTGCCTTAGCGAGTGTGATTGAATTAACGATTGATGATCATGGCCGCATTCAACTTCCAGTGGAAACCCAACAACACTATGGTTTTCAAAAAAATATGACGATTCTCGGTGTTCAAGATCACCTTGAAGTCTGGGATACCGAAACGTGGACTGCGTATGAAAAACAAGCCCAAGCGGGTTTTGATACATTTAACCCCTCTGGAGTGAAAAAATAATGGAACATGTTCCCGTTTTTCTTGAGGAAGTCAAAGCCATGTTACCGATAAAAGCAACAGGGACGTATGCGGATTTGACGATGGGAAGAGGCGGCCATGCCGCTGCGCTTTTACCGTCTTTAACGTCCGGTCAGTTCATTGGTTTTGACCAAGATAAAGCGGCTATTGATGCCTTAAAACCTTTGCAACACCATTTTCCTTGTTTGCAATTAGTGCATGATAACTTTGTTCATGCTAGTGATCATTTTGCGACCTTAGGTGTTGAGCACGTGGATGGTGTGTTGATGGATTTAGGTGTTTCGAGTCCCCAATTTGATACACCAGAACGCGGGTTTAGTTATCGTTTTGATGGTCCACTCGATATGCGGATGGATCAACGACAAACGCTGACCGCCGCAAGTATTTTAGCCACCTATGATGTGCGTCAATTAAGTCATATTTTTTCTGTTTATGCGGATGAAACCTTCGCTTATCCCATCGCCAAAGCAATTGTGAATCGCCGTAGTCAAAAACCGATTACGACCACGTTTGAACTCGTTGATCTCATTAAACAAACTAAACCTAAAAAAGCGTTACAGAAAAAAGGTCATCCCGCCAAACAAGTGTTTCAAGCCTTACGGATGGAAGTCAATCAAGAACTACAACGTCTTGAAACGACCTTGAACGCATTAAAACCATGGATGGCTCTGGGAGGAAGAATCGGCGTTATTTCTTTTCACTCCACCGAAGATCGCCTTGTTAAATCAATTTTTCGTTCTTGGACCGTCATTGAAGGGGACCGTCATGGTCCCGCCTTACGCCCTGAAGACATTCCGACACCTACGTTTAAAGAAATCAAACCCTACCCTGTTAAACCGAGTTTAGAAGAAATGAACCGAAATCCTCGCTCTGAAAGTGCGACCTTTCGTGTCGTAGAAAGGATTGCGTATGAAGCATAAATTGTTTAAAAACCACCGTAAGCGTTCGTATTACCAATTGCGTCGCTTAAGCACGGTCAGTTTATCGTTGGCACTAGCCTTCATCGCAATTGTGGTTCCTTTCACCTTAGATGTGGGTGCATTTTCCAGTGAAGATAACATGAGTTCGGTCTCATCCTCGTCAGAAATTTTGGTGACGAGTTCAGAAACTACATCCAGTGAAACACCTTCAGGTTTTTTAGAATATATCGATAACATTGCATTAGAAAAGAAATAAGGAGAACGTTATGAAATCAACCACTTTTTTAGACACACAGCAATTAGAACGCCTCTTTTCTGAAGAACTCATTGCTAAGAAAACACAACTTCAACAACAACGAACCTTTTGGTGGAGCGTCTTTTTTGTTGCAAACGCATTATTGTTACTTTATTTATTCACCCCGTTATCCCTAATTATTCAGTAATGAAAAACGATCAACCCATTCTTGTTTTAGATATTGGCAGCGGCAGTGTAAAAGCACTGGTGGGTTATGAGTTGTCGTCACGTCCAGTAATTTTACATACGATGCAGTCAGTGTATCTTCCTGTTTTTCAAGGGGATACGATTTTAAATCCTCAAATTCTAGCGACGACCATTAAACGCCTTGTCACCGATATGGAAACGCATATGGGCTTTCCGTTACACCACATTGAAGTTGTGATTCCGAGTTATCAATTGAATGTGTTTCATGGTGAAAAAACGACAAATACCGTCGATCCCCATGGATCCATTCATCCGATGGATATTCAAAATCTTCATTCGATGTTTCAAAAAGAAGTGGTGAAAGGGCCCTTTGCGCAAGTGTGTTTAGTTCCCGTTGCTTATACGATTGATGGCCAAAAAGTATCGATTAATCCGCCCATTGGGGAAATTACGTCAAACATTCTGCTGCAAGCGTACGTTCAATACATTTCCCAATCATTTTTTGAAGCCCTGCAAGGTATCTTTACGATGATTCAAATGCCGGTGAAACGGTTTTTATTAGATGGTCAAGGCATGGCTGATTTATTTTTAAGCCATCATAAAGATATGCATTCGGCGTATTGGATTATGGACCATGGTGCCAATGCGACCAGTGTCCATTTAATTTCGCAACATCAATTGATTCATACCATCATGCTAGAAACCGGCGCGGAACAACTCACCAGTTATTTGTCGACACGGTTTGGACTCAGTTTAGAAAAAGCCCGTCAACTTAAAGAAAAATTTGGGTATGAATCCCGTGAACCGCTCTTTAATGGGCTTGTTTACGCTGACGATGGCATCACGATTCGGCAAGACGCCCTTAACCAAGCACTACAAGAGTTTTATGAACCTTTTATTGAAGAAGCCAATGACGCACTCGCGCATGTCGATGTCGATCAACGCCTGCAAGATTTACGTGATTTGCCGATATATTTTGTCGGAGGTGGCTCTCAGCTGATGGGGATAGAAACCCTTTTTGCATCGATTGGTTTAGGTCAAGGTGTACAAAAACCCTTTATCAAAACCGTTGGTGCTCGCACCCTGAAGTCGATGTCGACTTTAGGTGGACTTCGGTTTGCCCATCGTTATCGCCTCATTGAAGATGATGTTCGTCGTCCCATCTCCATCACCCGTGAACTTTCATCTCAGAAGCGAAATTTTACCAACTATGATGAAGAATAACCAAGGAGGGTTATCGAATGAGTAAAGATAAAAATTTATTAGACAATTATGATCCAACCGCACGTATTGTTGTCATTGGCGTCGGCGGGGCAGGCAATAATGCCGTCAATCGAATGCTCGAAGAAAATATTTCCCATGTCGAGTTTTATGTTGCCAATACGGATAAACAAGTCTTACAAACTTCGGCGTCCAAAAACCGTCTTGTGTTAGGTGAAAAAACCACAGGGGGATTAGGGGCAGGAGGAAGTCCTGATGTGGGAAAACTCGCCGCTGAAGAATCCAAAGAAGAAATTGCAGAGATTGTGCGTGGTGCCAATATGGTGTTTATTGCCGCAGGAATGGGAGGCGGAACCGGGACGGGGGCAGCACCCGTGATTGCCGCGATTGCCCGTGAAGCGAAAGCGCTCACCGTCGCCATTGTGACTCGACCTTTTACATTTGAAGGAAAAGGACGCATTGCCAATTCGGTTCGTGGACTCAACGAACTCAAAGATGCTGTCGATGCCATCATTATTGTCAGTAACGATAAACTTCTTTTATCCTCGGGCAATCAACCTATTGGTCAAGCCTTTAAAATGGCCGATGATGTTCTTGCCCAATCCGTTAAAACCGTCACCGATCTTATTTTAATGCCCTCGGTCATCAATTTAGATTTCTCGGATGTGCGCAATGTCTTAAAAAATTCAGGCATTTCTCTCATCGGTTTTGGCATGGGTCAAGGCGCGAATAAAGCATTTGATGCTGCACAAAGCGCGATTAGTTCCCCATTATTAGAATCGAGTCTAAATGGCGCGCGCAAAGCGATTGTTGCCGTCACGTGTGGTCCGCTGGTTTCGCTGTATGAGGCGCAAGAAACGGTCGAACGCATTCGCGAAATTGCAGGCACTAACCTCGATATTAAATTTGGGGTCAATATCAATGATCAACTCACGGATCAAATCCTAGTTTCAGTCATTGCGGCAGATTTCCCGGAAGAATATGACTACACGAATGTTCCGCAATATAAAAAACCACTATCTACACCTGCCAGTGAGGATAAAGCCCCAAGTTTACTAGAACCGGTAGAGGAAGAAGAAACATCGATCATCCCAGAAGAAGACGATGATGATTTACTCCCTTCTTTTTTTAACGGAAAGAAATTATCCTAAGGTTTGCGCGTTCATAAATCTATGCTATAGTGATGTTGCTAAATCGTTGATGAAGACACGGTCTTAGTCCCCTAACAAGCGAGTTCGGAGAGTGAAAGCGAACACCTGATTAAGATTATCCCTTCGGAGAGTGAACTGAACGAAAGTAGGAACACCGGTCATCCCGTTATCGATGCATGAAGCGCATTCTGTCAAGAATGAAACAAGGTGGTACCGCGTAACTTTACGTCCTTGCATGAGGACGTTTTTGTTTTATAAGGAGGCTGTATGGACTTAAAACAAACCTTATTAATGCCGAAAAATACCTTCGATATGAAGGCGAATTTGCCGATCAAAGAACCAAATACGATTGCGTATTGGACGTCGATTCGTCTTTATGAGATGATGCTCGCCCAACGTGCGGATGCCGAAGAATTCCAACTGCATGATGGGCCGCCGTATGCCAACGGCGATATTCATGTGGGGCATATGTTAAATCGTTTATTGAAAGATACGACCGTCCGTTATAAACACTTGCGGGGTTATAAGGTTCCCTTTGTGTTTGGCTGGGATACCCATGGTTTACCGATTGAAAATTATTTAGCCAAAAAAGGGGTGAACCGTAAAACGATGTCGGTTGCGGAATTTCGCGAACATTGCGATGCGTTTGCCCGCTCCCAAGTGCAACGCCAAAAAGAACAACTGCAACGATTGGGTGTCGTGGGGGATATGGAAAATCCGTATTTAACCTTACAACCCGAATATGAAGCAGAACAAATTGCCGTCTTTGCCAAAATGGCGATGAAAGGACTTATTTACAAAGGGTTAAAACCCGTTTATTGGTCACCCAGCAGTGAGTCTGCGCTTGCTGAAGCAGAAATTGTGTATGAAGATGTCGTTGATCACTCCATTTATGTGACCTTTGATGTCGTCGATGGTAAGGGCGTACTGCCTGCTGACGCCCGTGTGGTTATTTGGACCACAACCCCGTGGACTCTTCCTGCTAACCTTGCCATTTCGGCGCATCCTGATTTTGAGTATGGTGTGTATGAAACCAAACGAGGAAAACTCGTTCTTGCAGTCGGTTTAGTGGATGCGGTTGCCAAAGCCTGTGATCTTGGTCCGGTGACGTTATTAGATACCATTCAAGGAAAAACACTGGAAGCAGTGACGTGCCAACATCCTTTTTATGAAAGAACGTCCCTAATGATTTTAGGCGACCATGTCACCTTGGAAGCGGGGACCGGTTTTGTTCATACCGCACCGGGTCACGGTGAAGAAGATTTTATCGTCGGACAAAAATATCATTTACCACCGTTATGTCCGGTCGATAGTAAAGGGGTTATGACTGAAGAAGCGGGCGAAGGCTTAGCAGGGTTATTTTACACCGATGCGAATCAATGGGTTTTAACGACCTTAACGGCGTCGGGTCATTTACTCGCGGATATTCCTTATCCGCATAGTTATCCGCATGATTGGCGCACGGGAAAACCGCTTATTTATCGAGCAACGCCGCAATGGTTTGCATCCATCGATCCGATTCGTCAGGAATTATTAGACGCGATTGCCAAGGTTCAGTGGACACCTAAGTGGGGTGAACAACGCATACATAATATGATTAAAGATCGCGGGGACTGGTGTATTTCTCGTCAACGCGCATGGGGTGTTCCGATTCCCATTATTTATCACGAAGATGGCACACCGATTATGGAAGAAGCGGTCTTTAACCATATTCAATCCTTATTTAAAACACATGGAAGTCGGGTATGGTTTGAAAAAGAACCAAAGGATTTATTACCCCCAGGGTATCAATCTCCCTTATCTCCCAGCGGACAATTTAAAAAAGAAACCGACATCATGGATGTCTGGTTTGACTCAGGATCAAGTTCGCTTGCCGTGTTAAAACAACGTGGCATGAAGTTTCCTGCTGACTTGTACTTAGAAGGTTCTGATCAATATCGTGGTTGGTTTAATTCATCCTTAATCATTGCCATTGCCACCGAAGGCGTTTCTCCCTACCAAGCGATTGTTTCTCACGGGTTCGTCGTAGACGGAAAAGGCGAAAAGATGTCGAAATCCAAAGGCAATGGTATCGATCCCTTAAAGATGATGCAAGTCTATGGGGCGGATATTATGCGGTTGTGGGCCACATCGATCGATTTTACCGCCGATGCACGTGCATCCGAAGAAATTTTTAAAGGGAACGCCGACATGTACCGAAAAATCCGTAATACCTTCAAGTTCATGCTCGGAAATTTATGGGTGGGCGAAGAACCCTTCACGCCGGAAGCGTATCCGGTTACCGATTTTGCCTGGATTGATCATTTAATGATCGCCAAGCTTGAGGCGGTTGTTCACCGTTATCAACACGCTATGGATGCGTATAATTTTGCCGAAGCAACGAGTGAAATCACGACCTTTTTAACCCAAGATTTATCGTCGTTTTATTTAGATATTGTCAAAGATATTTTGTATTGTGAAGCAAAGACGAGTGTGCGTCGATTACAAGTGCTCCATGTCCTATATCGATTGGTTCATGATTTAACGGTACTATTAACACCAATTCTTCCTTTTACCATGGAAGAAGTGTATCAAACATGGCCTCAGAAACCCGTTGCATCCAGTCAATTACTTGCATTCCCCCGCGGAGGAGAATGTGAAGAAGTGGAAACCTTAGCCCAATTTTATGAAACACGTAGTCATGTTAGTAAAACGTTAGAAACCTTACGATCGGAAGGAACGATTGGCTCTTCCTTAGAAGCGAACGTCAAATTAAAGGTTCCTGAAGCGATGTTTAAGCATTTACAATCCTTGGACGTTCGTGAACGGAATCGCTTGTTCATTGTGTCCCAATTAGATGTTGAAAAAGCCACGAACATTCATGTTGAAGCTCACGCTTCCCATGGTGAAAAATGTCCGCGTTGTTGGAATTACTTTTCGCAATTAGTTTCATGGGAGGAAGGCCACGTTTGCGAACGCTGTGTCCGTGTCATTCGTGATGAAAAATAATATCAAATCTTGGTTTAAAGAAGGTTATGGTTGGTTCTTTTTAGCTTGGTTTTTACTTGATTATGGGACCAAAATTTGGGCCGCATCAACCAACGTCAATCTCACCGTTATTCCTAATTTCTTCTACCTTACCTATTCAAGGAATACCGGTGCAGCGTGGTCCTTGTTTGCGGGGCAATTACCTCTCTTAGCGATGATTTCTTTTGCCGTAGGTATTGGCTTTGGATATATGTATCTCAAAAATTACACTACGTTTGATCGTTGGCATCATCTTTCGATTAGCTTATTTTTATCAGGAACATGGGGGAATTTTATCGATCGCGCTTTCTATGAAGAAGGCGTTATTGATTTTTTATCCTTTCACTTTGGAGATTATATTTTTCCGACGTTTAACGTTGCCGATATCGGGTTAACCTTAGGAGTTATTGGCCTAATTGTCCTCTCCGTCTTGGAAGGGAAAATGGGGACAAAGCAACGTGGATAAACCACTCCATACATTTTTCATTACGTCAGAATATGTTGGTTTTCGTTTGGATAAATTTTTAGTGGAGCATCTTGTAGACTATTCCCGTTCCCATCTTGAACAATGGATTAAAACCGATAAAATTCATGTCAATCATACGCCAACCAAACCCAGTCATCGCTTAAAACTTCACGATCAGATCGAAGTGTACCCCTGGGAAGCTGTTCCCTCCGTCATTCAACCCGAAGCAATCCCTTTGGAGATTGTGTATGAAGATGAACACTTACTCGTCGTCAATAAACCGCAAGGCCTTGTGGTTCATCCTGCGCCGGGACATTACACCGGGACATTGGTGAATGCCTTACTTCATTACCGCACTTCTTGGAGTGGGATTAATGGGGTTATGCGCCCGGGAATTGTCCACCGAATTGATAAGGATACATCTGGATTATTGCTTGTTGCTAAACATGATGAGGCGCACGTACGCTTAGCAGAACAATTAAAAAATCACGCCATTCAACGAACCTATCGCGCGTTGGTACATGGTGTGATAACCGAAGAAAAAGGCACCATTATCGCTCCGATTGGTCGCGATCCTGAAGATCGGCAAGCGATGGATGTTCTTGCCGAAGGCAAAGAAGCAACGACGCATTTTGTGGTGCTTGAACGCTTTGAAAAACATACGCTGATTGAGTGTCGTCTTGAAACAGGAAGAACGCATCAAATTCGTGTCCATATGCAATTCATTCAGCATCCTATTGAAAGTGATCCTGTCTATGCAAAAGGATTTGTCCAACTTCATCATTTAGGACAACTATTACATGCGTATCAACTTGAATTTATCCATCCAATGACACAAGAAACAGTGGTTGTGAAGACAGCACTTCCTGATTATTTTGAAAAGATATTATGGACGCTTCGTCACGATGGACTCGACGCGTTGAAACGTTGAAAAATTAATTTTTACGAGTGATTTTAATTGTTCGATGCCATGAATTTGCGCAAATTGAACCGCAAAATCTTCCACTTTTTGACTTGCACCTAACGGAATGGTCGTATGGAATTGTTCATTCAACGCTTGTATTTCTTCAAGAAAACGCACGCGAGCAAGAATGGAACTGACTGCTACCGCCATATAATTGTTTTCTGCTTTTTCAAACCATTGTAATCGTGGTATAACTGGGAGATTTTTTAAATAACGATGCATACTTGCATCCGTTGCAAACTGGTCGATGATGGTGGGATGATCATAAGGATAACGTTGCTTTAAGGTGGAAATCGCTTTATGATGCATTGCCGCTTTAATGTGGTTCATGTTCATACCTTTGGCAATCATCGCTGCATATTTCTGAGGATGGATGACTACCGTCACATGCGGAATACGCGATGCTAACGTCGAGGCAATTGACTTCATCCACGAATCATCAAGTTGTTTTGAATCTTTGATACCGAGGGTTGAAAGTTCCTTCATTAGTGTTACATCTACATAACTCGCAACCACCACAATCGGTCCAAAAAAATCGCCTGTTCCTACTTCGTCACTGCCACCGTGAGACGATGTTTCTTTTTCTACGATCCACAACAAGGATTCGGTTTTGGCTCCCTCGCCTTGAATGACCACGCGCGAAACACCTTTTTTAGCCTGATAAACCGAGAGGGTCAGCCCATTGGATTTTGCAAAAAAAAGGTGAAAAGGCGTCGGCGGTGTGAGCGCATCAGCCTGGTAAAACGTCATGAAATCAACCACGCGATCGCTTGGTAAATCAAAGGTGATTGTTTGAATCGAATTTTTCATAAGGATATTGCCTTATTATAACGCGATTAATGAAAGAAAGAATGCTATATTAATAACGATGAAAACCATTGAAGAAATCTTAGATCTTCCGACCATTCTTGATCGTCTGCATCCCTTTGCAATGACGGAGTTAGGGAAAAAGCTTTGTGTTCGCACCACGTTTTTTCGTCCAGAAGAACTCGCGGATAAACTTCATGAACTCGATGAAGCTATGCAACTTCTCCGTCGTTTTGGTTCATGGCCCATTTATCCAGTCGCTGAGTTACGTGAATTATTTCACGCCTTACAAAAAGGGCGAATGCTCCATCTAGAAGATTTAAACCACCTTCGTCTTGATGGGGTCATGATTGAAGAATTAGGGAACTTTCAAAAAACATTAAAAGTTGCCTTTCCCCATGTGGAACAATGGATTGACTCCTTAGACTACATCGATGGCGTTTATGGAAAAATACGTAATTTAATAAATGATCGCGGACAACTTGTGGATCATGCTTCTCCCGCGTTACTTTCGATTCGTAAGCAACTTAAGCGGATGGATGCGCAAATGGTCGCGCTTATTCAAAAATTAGTTTCCACCTATGCGAGTTCACTGACGGAATCCACTTATAGTGTTCGCAACGGTCAATATGTCTTACCGGTTATTACCTCCCAAAAACAAAAAGTTCCTGGTGTAATTGAAGATGTTTCGGATACTGGTCTTACGACCTTTGTTCAACCCCTTCCTATCGTGCAACTCCAACAAGAAAAACAAGCGTTACTCGCGGCAGAACAAGATGAAATCTTTGTCATCTTAACGGGACTTACGGAAACCATTCAACCGTATATAGATACACTTGCTCTCAATAATAAAACGCTAGGTTATCTGGATTATCTTCATGCCAAAGCACGCTTTGGCATCGTTCATGAAGGACATGCGTCCATTCTGGTTACCGAACCAGGGCTAAAACTCAAAGGCGCCCGACACTTATTAATCGATCCAGAAAAAGTTATTAAAAATGATTTCGAACTCACCGAAAAACAAGCGATTATTATTATTTCTGGACCAAATGCTGGTGGGAAAACCGTGGCGATGAAAACCATCGGGGTTAGTGTATGTTTTCATCAACTTGCGATTCCTTTATTAACTGATGATCGGGCAACGCTCTCGTACTTTCACCATGTCTATGCTGATATTGGTGATACGCAAAGTGTTTTAGAAAATTTATCTACCTTTGCTGGCCATATGACCCAACTCGTTCCTCTAACCGAAAAAGTTAAACCCTTTGATCTGGTGTTAATTGATGAATTAGGGACGGGAACCGATCCTCAAGAAGGGGAAGCACTCGCTCGTTCTTTACTCTTACATTTACAAGCAAAACGTGCCTTTGTCGTCGTTTCTAGTCATTTTCCAGGATTAAAAACGCTTGCTTTAGAACAACCGCGAATGATTAATGCTTCGTTGGTGTTTGACGAAGAAAAATTGCAACCAACGTATCAATTTCGCCTTGGCTATCCGGGAAAGAGTTACGGACTTGTGATGGCGAAACGTTATGGACTTGCCCCAAAAGTTGTGGAGTTTGCTGAAAAATATCTTTTAGAAAAAGAACAAACCCCCGAACAAAAAACCTTAAAAAAATTACAGGAACAACTCGCAGAAAATGATCGAGAAAAAGAAGCTTTGAGGACCCTACAAGCTGAATTAAAGCAAACCCAATTAGCGTTAGAAAAAGAGCGGCAAACGTATCAACAAAAACGGGCTGCCTTAGAAGAGGATGTCAAAGTCGCCTATGAGACTACGATGTTTAATGTTAAAAAGAAGTTAGATGAAACCATCAAGCAACTCGCGAATCCCGAATTAAAGTTGCATGAAGCCATTGCCTTAAAAGCGGAACTTGATGCCCTTCTCGATGAGGACGGTCAACACGAAGAAACCGCCCCATCACCCGATTTAGAAGTGGATGATTATGTGGAAGATCAAGAAACGATGATTCGTGGTAAAATTATCGCTATTCAAAAACAAAAAGTGATGATGATTACGGAGGACGGTTTAACTGTTTCGGTGAATTCTTCTCGATTGGAAGTCATTCCTCCCCCGCAAGAAAAAACGGTCAAAGTAAAGAATACGAAACCATTTTTTAAAAAAGCACCGAGTTCGATTAATATAATTGGTTTACGCTATGAAGAAGCAAAATTAGCGATTGAACACTATCATGATCAAGCGATTTTAAGTCAATTGAAAACGTTAAAAATCATTCATGGTTTTGGCAGCGGAACCTTACGAAAACTCGTTTTTGATTATTTTTCTCAACAAGAAGGGGTCATAAAAATCGGGGGACCTGAAGGGGAACAAGCCGGGTATGGTGTCACGGTGGTGACGTTCCAATGACAGAAAAAGTTCGTACCCTTTTACAAACCTTACCGACAAAACCTGGCGTCTATTTAATGAAGGATGGCTCAGAAAAAATCATTTATGTAGGGAAAGCGAAAGATTTATCCAAACGCGTAAGTCAGTATTTTTTGCGTCCGCAATGGGGTAAAGTTCATGCGATGGTTCAACATATTGAAACCTTTGACACCATCATAACCACCAATGAAAAAGAAGCGCTCGTCTTAGAAATGAATTTGATTCATGAACATTACCCACGCTATAACATCATGCTCAAAGAAGGCTCGCATTATCCTTACATTGCCCTCCGTAAAGGGAATGATCCTTATTTACGTATCATGCGTAACAACAAAGATAAAAAATATTATTATTTTGGCCCGTATCCTTCCTCGCGTTCCGCGTATCGAATGATTGGGTTACTTAATAAAATCTTTCCTTTACGCAAATGTAATGTAATGCCGAAAGCTGCCTGTTTATATTTTCATATTGGACAATGTTTAGCACCGTGCATTCATGATATTCCCCAAGATGTTTACGATGATTTAGCCACTCAAATTACCACCTTTTTAAAAGGGGATGTCAAAGCCGTTAAAGCGACCTATACTCAAAAAATGAATGAGGCGATTGATCAATTACAATTTGAAAATGCCCGTGATTATAAAACGATTTTGGATGATATTGATCATATCGTGGATGCCCAACGTGTAGAAATTCATGACCTTATTGATCGTGATATTATGGCATTTTCGGAACGGGAAGGGTATTTGGCCTTAGCCGTTTTCGTCTTCCGACGTGGCATCCTCCTTGGAAAAGGAAGCTTTGTCGTGGAACGCTTTGGTGAACTTGAAGAACAGCTTGAACAATTACTCGGCCAATATTACCGCGATAAACCCTTACCGAAACAACTTTTACTCAATTATCCTCCGTTGCAATCGATGGTGGAATCCACGATTGGTATCGAAATGATTCGAGTGGAAAAAGGCACTTTATTTGAATTGATGAAACTCGTTCAAGAAAACGCGATTCAAACGCTGGATGATCACTTTTTAACCGCCCGACTCGATGACGACAAACTTACATTACTAGAAACATTAGGGATGACCTTGTCCATTCCCACGCCGTATCACATTGAGATGATTGATAATTCCCATTTACAAGGCAATCAACCCGTCGGGGCTTTAATTGTTTTTATCAATGGTGAACCGGTTAAAAAAATGTATCGAACGTATCATTTGGATGAAGAGCATCGTCAAGATGATCCTGGAGCGATGTATGAAGTCGTATCACGACGCTATGCCCGGTTAAAAAAAGAAGGGAGTCCCATGCCTCAACTTTTAATTGTGGATGGTGGGGAAACCCAACTCAATGCGGCCTTGCGCGCCTTAAAAGATGTAGGAGTGTCACTTCCTGTGGTAGGTTTATTTAAAAACATCAAACACCAAACCAAAGGGTTATTAAATGCCGAAGGGGAAGTGTTTGCATTAACCGATACCCCCAATGTCTTTTTCTTTTTAGTTCGTATGCAAGATGAAGTACATCGCTTTGCCATTGGCTTCCATCGTCGATTGCGCTCGAAAGCGATGACCCAATCCATTTTTGATGGCATTACGGGACTGGGACCGACACGAAGGGCTATGCTTGAAAAACGCTATCCGACATTGGATGGATTAAAAATGGCACCGCTGGAAGAGTTACAGCAAATCTTGCCCGATGAGGTCGCCCTCACGTTGTTTGAAAAATTACAATCACTTAAAACCCTTTAAGAATAATGCTAAAATAACGGTGTTGTCCCCATAGCTCAGCTGGATAGAGCAACAGCCTTCTAAGCTGTAGGTCAAACGTTCGAATCGTTTTGGGGACGCCATGAATATTCCCTTCACCGAGGGAATATTCATTTTAAAGGAATCTTTATGCATGATTATGCCAAACTTTATCAAAACCAAGATTTCGCGACGTTAGTGGAAGTCACAGCTTCGTTGCATGATTTAAACACGATTCGTTACCACTTGATTGGTTTATTGGGATTAGGGGCGCATGCCCGTGTTTTAGCGGTGATGGCGAATACGTTAACGTTACTTACACAATCCCTGCCGACCTTTTTAAAAATTCATCGAGAGATTGTCAAAAATGATCGCCATCTTGAGGGGCATGAACGCCTTATTAGCGCTTATGAAGATTTACCCTACATAAATCAAGAATCCGAAGAACTGATTGCTGAAATTCGTCGGCTTTACTATCGCGGTAAAGAGGCAAAACCGTTTGATTATTTAGCCACCTTAGAAAAGGCGTTAAAAGAAAAAAAAGAAGCCCTTTTATTAGATTTGATTCCGCAAATGAAACCGATACATGCCTACCAACTGCGCGAATTAATTAAGGAAACCTTACGCGGGGATGCCTCCCAACCTGTGAAAGGTTTTTTAATGCTCATGCTTATCGATTTTAAGTTTGATGAAGTCATCGCGTTAAAAAAAGGTCTGCAGTTATTACAGTTTAATCCGATTGACGCCGTTAATCCGTTTATGGATGGAACGGTGGAAAATGCGAAAGAAGAACTTAAAAAACGCATCAAAGATCCTTCGTTGTTTCAGGTTGCTAGCTCCTTAATGAGCGCTTATGTTCTCCGCATGGTTCCCTATGAACTCGACTTCGAATATTACTTTTACACTGCGCTGATTCAAACCGCACAAACGTATTTGCAATTACCGATAAATGATGATGATTTTTCAGAGTCAGAAAAAGGTATCATTGCGAAAAAAAGACATCATCTTGAAACCATTTTGAAGTTATAAAAGATTAACTTTTTTTGCGAACATTGTATAATTGAAAAGTTGATGGCGATTACGCCAAGAAATAAGAGGAACAATTTATGAAACACACGGTTAAAAAACTTGAAAATTCACGCGTGGAAATCACGATGGTCTTTGATGCAGAAGAATGGAAAAAAGCCCAAAAAAATGCATTTAATAAACTCGCAAAAGATATTAAAATTGACGGATTCCGTCCTGGTAAAGCGCCGGAAGCCATGCTCAAAGCACGCATCAACCCAAGCAAACTTTATGATACGGCGATTAATGATGTGTTACCGAATGCCTATTCGGCTGTGATTCGCGAAGAAAACTTGAATCCCTTATCCCGTCCACAAGTGGATGTCAGTAAAGTATCTGACAATGACCTAGAACTAAAAGCAACGGTGATTTTAGTCCCTGAAGTGACGTTGAAAAACTATAAAAACTTACCGGTGAAACGCGATGCGGTGACCGTGAGTGATGAAGAAATTCAAAAAGACATGGACGATGCCATTAAAAATCATGCTGAACTTGTCCTTAAAGAAGGTGAAGCAGCCTTAGGCGATACGGTTGTCTTTGACTTCGAAGGGTTCGTGAATGATGTCGCTTTTGAAGGTGGGAAAGCGGAAAACTATTCCCTTGAATTAGGCACTGGCCAATTTATTCCAGGTTTTGAAGACCAAATGGTTGGTTTAAAAGCAGGCGATACCAAAGATTTACACGTCACGTTCCCAGAAAACTATAATGCCGAACTTGCTTCTAAACCAGCTGTTTTTAAAATTAAAGTTCATGAAGTGAAAGGCAAAAAACTTCCAGAAATGGATGAAAACCTTTTTAAAGACATGAACCTTAAAAATGTCAAAACCGTTGAACAATTTAAAGATTACACCAAACAAAAATTAACCGCGAATAAGCAAAAACAAGGCGACGACAAATTTTATTCCGACTTGCTCATGCATATTGCCAAAGAAGCTGACATTGATCTTCCTCACGAAGCCATTCATGAACAAATGCATGCGATGGAAGAGGATTTAAACAATAAATTAAAACAACGCAATCAAACCAAAGAACAATACTTAAAAGCGTTAGGTCAAACCGAACAACAATTCCACGATACGCTCCACCAACAAGCGGAAGATATTTTACGTGCTTCCCTTGTTGCCAATAAGATTGCTGAATTAGAATCCATCGAAGTCACCGAAGAACTTGTCGACTTTGAAATTGCCAAAATTGCGGAACAATACAAAATGGAATTTGAAAAAGTCAAAGACATTCTCAAACCGAACTTAGCTCGCTTCCGTTCCGATATTCGCGATCGCTACATCAAAGAATTCTTAATTAAGAACAACAGCTAAGCAAGGATTTTTTATTCCGCCCTTTCCGAATTAGCACTTATTCCTTGCAAGTGCTAAAGTGTTTGTTATAATGTTTTTAGCACTCATCATAGAGAATTGCTAAAAGAGGGGAAATGTATGAAAAAAGAAACGTATCACTTACCATTACTCATTACTCGAGGCATGGTCTTGTTCCCGAACCAAATACAATCGATCGAAGCCGGTCGTCCGTTTTCGGTGAGTGCGATTGATGTCGCCAAAATGGATGGCAATGACTTAATTTTAGTCGTTTCGCAAAAATCACCCGAAATTGATGATCCGAATGAAGAAGAAATGTTCAAAGTGGGTACGATTTGCCGCATGTCAAACATTACGGCGTTAAAACGTTACACACGTTTACGTGTATTGCCCCTTGCCCGTGTCGTCATTACGAAATTAGAAAAAACGGATACCACGTGGATGGCGGAAGCCGAAAAAGTCGAAGATCTTGCTGGTGATCACAAAACTGAAGTGGCACTCGTTCGCAATATCATTTCCAGTTTGGAAGGCATGCAATCGATTACGAATCGTCTTCCCCGCGATGTGATTTCGCAATTATCCAAAGGCGTTTCCGCGAATGATATTACCGATTTACTCGGTAATTTACTTCCTATGCCCGTGGAACAAAAACAAAAACTGTTAGAAACACTCGATATTAATGAACGACTCAAAATGGTTTTAGATGCGGTCAATGAAGAAAAAGAAATTGCCGATATCGATAAACATTTACAAGATGAAGTTCGTAAATCCGCGGAGAAAAATCAACGAGAATATTTTCTACGCGAAAAATTAAAGGCGATTAAAGCCGAATTGGGTGAAAATCCTGATTCCACGGATTCAGAAGAATCCTTATTAAAACGTCTTGAAGATGGTCAATATCCCGATCATGTTAAAACCAAAGTACGTGCAGAATTAAAACGTGCAGAAATGATGCCATCAAGTAGCTTAGAATCGTCCTTAATCAAATCCTATGTGGAATTAATGCTCGATTTACCGTGGTGGCAACGGACCTCCGATAATGATGATCTCACCAATGTACAAACGATTCTTGATGAAGATCATTATGGTCTTGATAAAGTCAAAAAACGCATTATTGAATATCTTGCGGTGAAGAAAATGACAGGCAGTTTAAAGGCACCAATTCTTTGCTTTTACGGGCCACCCGGAGTTGGGAAAACATCCTTAGCGCGCTCTATTTCTCGTGCTCTTGGTCGTAAATTCTTTAAAGCCTCACTCGGGGGAATTTCCGATGAAGCTGAAATTCGCGGGCATCGTCGAACGTATGTGGGCTCGATGCCGGGTCGTATTTTAAATGGACTGAAGAAAACGGGGGTCGTGAATCCGGTCTTCCTCCTTGACGAAGTGGATAAACTCGCATCCTCTTATAAAGGAGATCCTGCCAGTGCCTTACTAGAAGTCTTAGACCCGGAACAAAACTTTGCTTTCAACGATAATTATCTTGAAGAACCGTATGACTTAAGTAATGTCATGTTTATTGCGACTGCGAACTATTTAGAAGATATCCCAGGACCCTTACGTGACCGCCTCGAACTGATCGAAGTCAATTCGTATACAGAAATGGAAAAAATTGAAATTGCCAATCGTCACTTGATTGCCAAACAACTCTTAGCGAATGGTTTAACTCCCGATCAACTGAGTTTTAATCGGGAATCTTTAGGCTGTATCATCGAATTTTATACGCGGGAAGCAGGGGTTCGTGAACTCGAACGCAAAATTGCCTCGATTTGCCGAAAAGCCGTGGTTGAATTGCTCCAAGATCCCAAAATTACCTCCATTAAAGTGACCCCCAAAGAAGTTCGTAAATATTTAGGGGTGGAAATCTTTGATAACTCAAAAAAAGAAAAATCCAACCAAATCGGGGTTGTAACAGGGTTAGCCTACACGCCGTATGGTGGCGATATCTTACCGATTGAAGTGAATCACTTCCCTGGATCAGGTCGCCTCGTATTAACGGGTAAACTCGGTGAAGTCATGAAAGAATCGGCACAAATCGCCTTAGATTACATTCAAGCGAACGCCGATAAATACGGCATCGAATCAAAAATCTTTAAAGAACGCGATATTCACGTTCACGTGCCTGAAGGGGCTGTACCCAAAGATGGTCCGTCTGCTGGGGTCACGATGACGGTGGCGATGATCTCCGCGTTAACGGGACGTCATGCATCGAGTGAAGTGGCGATGACCGGGGAAGTCACCTTGCGAGGTAATGTCCTTGCCATTGGGGGTTTACGTGAAAAAACGATTGCCGCCTTACGCAGCGGCATTAAAACCGTCCTCATTCCCGATGAAAACCGAAAAAATGTCGATGATTTAGCCAAGGAAGTCAAAGAAAACTTAAAAATCATTTACATTAAATCAGTGGATGAAGCGATTACGTCCACGCTAGTCGCTCCTGTGAAAGCGTGATTCAATTTCAAAACACAACCTTTGTTAAGACGGTCGTTGATGTATCTCAACGTCCGTCTTTTCCTTTACCAGAAGTCATTTTTATTGGACGTTCTAATGTCGGAAAAAGTAGTTTAATTAACGCCTTAACCCAAACCAAAAATCTTGCAAAAGTCTCTACGAAACCAGGAAAAACACGTTATCTCAATTATTTTAATGTGGATGATACGTTTTATTTGGTGGATGCCCCAGGATTTGGATTTACCTTAAAAGGGAAACAAGAACTCGCACAGTTTGCGGTGATGATGGAAGGTTATTTTCAAATTGCGAAACCTTCGTTAGGCCTTTATTTAATCGATGGGCGTCGGGGTTTAAAAGAAGAGGATATTGGCTTTATTCATACGTTGAATCAATCGATGAATATTTTAGTCGTCTTTACCAAAATGGATAAGCTCAATCAATCGGAAAAAGCTTCGTTATTGAAACATATTAAGGCGATTGGTCTCTCGGAAAAACAAGCGGTGTTTACCGCGGTTGATCATGCGAAATCCATTCAAATATTACGGCATACGTTGCAAGATTTCTTATCGTTGAAATCATCCCCAAACTCGGTATAATAAAGAAGATAAAAGGAGTAAATCCATCCGATTTTATCAAAGAAAGCCTGGGTTGATGCAAGCAGGTTAAAATCGCGGATTGAAGTCGTTTATCGTCGTTTCCTTCGGGCGTCTACTCAACGTTATCGAGTCTCAAGTGAATACCGGCAACGGTATTAATTAAGGTGGTACCACGCTGCGGCGTCCTTATCGAAGGACGTTTTTTTATTTTAAGGAGAAACCCATGGAAAGTTTAGCAAAACGTTATGACCCCAAACTCGTTGAAGCGGGAAAATATGAATTTTGGATTAAGGAAAAATTATTTCAACTGGATCCATCCCGTCCAGAAAAATATACGATTGTCATTCCTCCACCCAATGTCACCGGAAAACTCCACTTAGGTCACGCTTGGGATAATACGTTACAAGACATTTTAATTCGTTATCATCATAGCCTTGGCAAAGATACGTTATATCTTCCTGGGATGGACCATGCCGGCATTGCCACGCAAGCAGTCGTTGAGGCTAAATTACGGGCGCAAGGCATTTCTCGTTACGATTTGGGTCGAGAAAAATTCTTAGAAAAAATGTGGGAATGGAAAGATGAATACGCGAAAAATATTCGCCGTCAATGGGGCAAACTTGGACTAGCGCTTAATCCCGATTTAGAACGTTTTACCCTGGATGAAGGATTATCGCATGCCGTCAAAGAAGTATTTATTAAGTTATATCGTGAAGGGTTAATTTATCAAGGTGAACGGATTATTAACTGGGATCCTGATCAACAAACCGCACTTTCCAATATTGAGGTCATTCATAAAGACATTGAAGGTCATTTTTATTATTTTGATTATGTTCTTGATGATGGAACGACCCATTTATCGGTTGCGACCACCCGCCCGGAAACGATGTTTGGTGATGTTTGTCTGGTCGTCAATCCAAAGGATGAACGTTATCGTTCGTTAATCGGTCGCTATGCAATCAATCCTGCCAATCATGAAAAATTACCGATTATAGCCGATGATTATGTCGATGTTGCCTTTGGAACAGGGGTCATGAAATGTACCCCAGCGCATGATGCCAATGACTTTGCCATCAGTGAACGCCATCAGCTTGAACGCCCCTTATGTATGAATAAAAATGGCACGATGAATGAACGAGCGGGATCCTTTGCTGGACTCGACCGGTTTGAATGCCGTCGTCAACTGGTTGAACGGATTCGCCACGAAGGTAATCTTCTTAAAATTGAATCCATCATCCACGCGGTCGGTCATTCCGAGCGAAGTGATGCCATTGTTGAACCGTATTTATCCAAACAATGGTTTGTCAAAATGAAACCACTTGCCCAACATGTCCTTGACTTACAAGCCTCTGATCAAAAAATACGATTTTTTCCTGACCGCTTTGAAGCAACCTTGCAACAATGGATGGAAAAAGTAGAAGATTGGTGTATTTCTCGCCAATTATGGTGGGGTCATCAAATCCCCGCTTGGTATCATCGACAAACGGGGGAAGTCTATGTGGGTGTTGAAGCCCCCAAAAATAGTGAGGATTATATCCAAGATTCCGATGTTCTTGATACCTGGTTTTCTTCTGCTCTATGGCCATTTTCTACCCTCGGTTGGCCCGATCAAACGCATTTATTAAAAGCCTATTTTCCCACCTCAACCATGGTGACTGGGTATGACATTATCTTCTTTTGGGTCGCACGAATGGCATTTCAATCCTTACATTTTTTAGGACAAAAACCCTTTGAAGATGTTTTGATTCATGGGATTATTCGGGACGCACAAGGACGAAAAATGTCGAAATCTCTTGGTAATGGCGTGGATCCGATTCAAGTCATTGATCAATTTGGGACGGATGCATTACGCATTTACCTTGCTTCCAATTCTAGTCCCGGTCAAGATACACGTTACATTGAAGAAAAAGTAGAAGCGCAAGCGAACTACTTAAACAAAATTTGGAATTCTGCACGCTTTATTTTGAGTTATTTACCTGAGGATTTTAAGCCAGTGAATTTAGAAAAGGCGACCTTGAATGATTTAGATATCGGCTTATTAACCCGATTGAATCAATTGATTGGCAATGTGAAATTAAATTTAGATAAATATGAAATCGGGTTTGCCTCGAAATTGATGTATGACTTTGTTTATGATGAATTTTGTTCGTGGTATTTAGAATTTTCGAAAGTCCACTTACAATCCGACGCCGATTCACATCGTCTGGTCACGTTATCCATTCTCTTTGAAGGTTTAAAAGCGATTTTGATCATGCTTCATCCGTTTGCTCCTTTTATTACCGAAGAAATTTACAGTCGCTTGCCAGGTCATCAAACTTCGATTTTCCTCGAACGTTTTCCCCAGGTTTTATCGCTTTCAAACGATCGCGGTATTTATGGCTTTATTCAAACGGTCATTCAAGATGTTCGTGCGTACAAAGTCCGTCATCAATTAGCACCGAATGCCTCGCTGCAATTAGCGATTGATGTGACGCAAATTGACGTACAACCTTACAGCGCGTTGATCCAACGGATGACATTTTCTGAAGTTTCCTTTAAAACAGTTGCCCCTTCGGTTCACGTAGAACGGTTTGTCTATCCGATGGGAAGTTTGGTCATTGAACAAAAAGTCGACTTAGTGGCGATGAAACAAACCTTGTTAAGTCAACAAGCGTTTGAAAAAGCGGAAATTGACCGCGCGGAAAAAATGCTTGCTAACCCGAACTTTTTAGCGAAAGCTCCCGAAGCGAAAGTCGAAGAAGAAAAAGATAAACGCGCACTTCATATGCAAAAACTTGCGATTATTGAAGAAAAATTAAAACAATTGTAATTTTGGGCGCTTTTCCTCCTATTTCTCCTTAGGAGGAAATATCTATGGAAGATATCCCACAATCCCAATGGTTACACTTACGCGGAGGCGAACCCGTTACCCTCGGGGCGGTGATGGCCGTTATGGTCATTGCTTTAACCGCCGTCATTGTCTATCGCTTGTTTATGTCATCGGCTGGAAAAGCATCCATTCCTGGTGGTTTTCAATTTGAGTGGAAGTAGTTCATCGACGCATTTAACCGCGCTTCCTTACTTGGAGCGCCCCCGCGAAAAAGCCCGTGCTTTAGGCGTTAAACAACTGGCAAATCACGAACTTATTGCCATTTTATTAGCCAGTGGCATCAAAGGGAAATCGGTGTTAATGGTGGCCCAAGAAATTGTACAACGTTACGGATCGTTGTCGGCTTTAATCCGACTTTCTTATGCGCAATGGACCGATATACCTGGCATCTCTCACGTCAAAGCGTTACAAATGCTGGCGATGATTGAACTTTATCAGCGCATCGAAAAAGAAGGAGTAGAAACAATTTCCTTTAAAGAACCGCAAGCGGTTTTTGCCCATTTTCGTTTACGGTTAGGTGTCCTTCATGACGAGCAACTCCTCGTCATTAAATTGAATCATCAACTTCATTATGAAGGAGAAACGGTTTTACGCTTAGGTTCCCAAGCCAACATTCACCTCGAAATGCGCGATGTTTTTGTGGATTTACTGAAAACCAATACCCGTAAGTTTATGCTAATTCATAATCATCCCTCAGGCGACTGCACGCCGTCCCAACAAGACATTCATACCACGATTGCATTGATGGAAGCAGCTCGTTCTTTAGGATTTTTACTCATTGATCATATGATCATTTCCTTGCAAGGGTATTTTTCCATGAAGCAGAATCGTTTGATTCAATGAATATAAATTGACAAATTCTCGGTTCCTTGCTATATTATCGGAGTTGTTGCCTCACAAGCTACAACCGCCTCTCAAGGTGCCTAACGCATGCGCCATCGTGGCTCATGGACCGTCGGAGCGAGTCTCGTGTTTAAGGAGGTTATTTATGTACGCGATTATCATGACAGGTGGTAAACAGCTTAAGGTCGAAATCGGCCAAAAGATTTTTGTTGAAAAAATCGAAGCTGAACCCGGAACAACCGTCACTTTTGATCAAGTTCTTTTGGTTGCTGATAAAGCATTAAAAGTTGGAAGTCCAACGGTTAAAGGCGCCAAAGTAACAGCGAAAGTCGAAAAACAAGGCTTAAGCAAAAAGTTGACTGTGTTTACGTATCACGCTAAACACAATGTTCGCCGTAAATTAGGTCATCGTCAGCCGTATACGAGTCTTGTAATTGAATCCATCGAAGGTTAAGTATGATTCACGTCACCTTACGTAGAAAAAATCAACGTATCTACGTCCTAAAAGTGACGGGTCATGCCTTAAGCGCACCGTATGGCGAAGATCTCGTCTGTGCCGGTGTGAGTGCGATTGTAACCGGCGGTGCGAATGCCTTGAAACCTCAAGGAATCCGCATTCATCTCTCCGAAGGATTAGCCGACTTTCAAGTCGACAACCTTGAAGAAATGAGCCATCAACACGTTCTCGAAATATTATGGATTCAACTAAAAACCATTCAAGCATCGTATTCCCAATTTATCTCGATTAAAGAACAGGAGGATTAATTCATGCGATTTACATTAAACTTACAACTCTTCGCGTCGAAGAAAGGGGTCGGTTCCACACGAAACGGACGCGACTCTCATTCCAAACGTTTAGGAGCAAAAGCCAGTGATGGTGAATTCGTGACCGCGGGTAGCATTCTTTACCGTCAACGTGGAACGAAAATTCATCCCGGACTCAACACCATGAAAGGTGGCGATGATACGATCTTCGCAACCAAGACTGGTAAAGTGAAGTTCCAACGTTGGGGCAAGTCCAAAACGAAAGTCAGCATCGTTGAAGTTGCTGCTGAATAAAGAAAAAAAGAGACCACGAGACGTGGTCTTTTTTGTTATACTAACATTATGAAAAAAATTTCGATCATTGTCCCCATGTACAACGAAGAGAAAGTGGTTTCACTTTTCTTTTCTGCCATTGATAAGGTCTTGGCAAAGCTAACCCAATATGCGTTTGAACTCGTTATTGTCAATGATGGAAGTAAAGATGGAACCTATCCCTTATTGCTCGCAGAGCAATCACGACGACCCAATCTCGTACTGGTGAACTTGTCCCGCAATTTTGGGCATGAACCAGCCGTTGCCGCAGGGATTGCCACGGCGACAGGGGATGCTCTGATTCCCATGGATGCGGATTTACAAGATCCTCCCGAACTCATCAAGGATTTACTCGAAAAATTCGAAGAAGGTTTTGATGTGGTCAATGCCAAACGCAAAACCCGTCATGAAGATACTTTTTTAAAACGCTTTACCGCGATTCAATTTTATAAATTTATTGCCCGTTTATCAGGGAAAGTCAAAATTCCTCAAAACGTCGGTCACTTTCGCTTAATTTCGCGTCGGGTTGCCGATGAAGTCATTCGCTTAACCGAACGAAACCGTGTTTTCCGTATAGAAGTTCCTTTTTTAGGTTTTAAAACGACGGAAGTTTTATTTGATCGCCCTAAACGTGTTGCCGGTGAGACGCACTATAACTTGAAAAGTATGGTGAAACTTGCCGTGGATTCGATTGCCTCAACCACGTCGGTTCCACTCGTGTGGCCGACATGGATTGCCATTTTTTGGGAATTCCTCGTGGGCGTAAGTCTCGTTGGACAATTGGTTGTTTTTATCTTTGTGCCCGTGGATGTCATGGTGCATTGGATTTGGTTAGCAGGCAATGTCTTAGGCATCGGTCTTGCCTTGATGTTTTATGTTTTAGCGATCCTCGCGCTCTATTTATCTCGCGTCTTTATTGAAACACAAAATCGTCCCTTCTACGTGATTGACGAGATTAAAACGTCTTCATAATTTCCTATGTTTATTGATCACGTTCAACTTGAAATTCGTGCCGGAAAAGGTGGCAATGGGGCCATCTCTTTTTTACGCTTAAAATACATGGAACACGGTGGTCCCGATGGTGGGGGTGGTGGCCGCGGCGGTTCCATTTATTTCGTTGCAAGTCGCTCGGAAACAACGCTTTATACCTTTAAATACCAAAAGAAAATTATCGCCCATGATGGCGAAAATGGTGGTGCCCGCGACCGTTATGGAAAATCTGCAGAAGACGTTTATGTCAATGTCCCTGTGGGAACGATGGTCTATGATACCCTTACCGGTGAACTTCTCGTGGATTTAATTGAAGAAAATAAACCTATTTTGCTTGCGAAAGGCGGTCGTGGGGGTCGGGGAAATGCCACCTTTAAATCTTCCGTTAATCGTGCGCCTCGAATTGCCCAAAATGGTGATTTAGGCGAAAAAAGAACCTTACGTCTAGAATTAAAACTTCTCGCGGATGTGGGTTTGGTTGGTTTTCCTTCTGTGGGTAAAAGTTCGTTATTGGCTACGGTTTCGAATGCAAAACCTGCCATTGCCGATTATGAATTTACGACCTTAGCGCCCCATTTAGGGGTCATTCGTCGTGCGGAAGAAAATCCTTACATCATGGCTGATTTACCGGGTTTAATTGAAGGAGCTTCCCATGGTAAAGGCCTTGGATTACAATTTTTACGGCATATTGAACGGTGTCGCGTTATTGTCCATGTCATTGACATGGCGTCCCATCGCGATCCGTTTGAAGCGTATCAACAAATCAATCATGAACTTGAATCCTTTTCACCTGCATTACTGACCCGGCCGACGCTTATTGTCGCTTCAAAAATGGATGAAGCGGGCGCCCAAGACCGTTTGAAAAAATTTCAAAAAAAACTTAAAAACAAGACAATTTATCCCATTTCCCTTTTATCAGAAGAAGGTGTCGATGCGTTAATGAAAGCGATTGATCAAACGTTAGCCTCAGCCCCCATGCCTATCCTTGCACCCGTCGAATCCACGACCGAACGTATTTATACGTTTAAACCGAAGACACCCTTTGAAATCTTACGTCCGAGTGAGCATCTTTTTGTGCTAACAGGGGATGAACTTGAAGAAACCTATCGAAAAATGAATACGACCACCGACCAAGGTTTATTGAGTTTGTTTCGATATTTACGTGAACTTCGTGTGGAAGAAGCCTTGGAAGCACGTGGGATTCAAGAAGGCGACACGGTGCGATTGGCCGATTTTGAATTTACGTATCATGGTTCATAGTTTTTCTTTATAATAAGGTCATGAAAAAAGAATTCTCTTCGACACTCGTTCTTGTCTCAGCACTCCTTACTATGTTAGTTTTACTCGTGTTATTTTTCTCGGGAGTCATTCAACTGAGCGTATGATTTATGCCTTAACCGGACAGGTCCATGTCCTACAACCAGACCACTTACTTATTAACGTCCAAGGTGTCACGTATTTTGTCCATATTGCCCGAAGTTCTGCCTTTCAATTAGGCCATATTCAAACGGTGCTTACCTTACAAATTTTTCGTGAAGATGATCAATATCTTGTCGGTTTTGCGACCGAAGAAGAACGTTTTATGTTTCAACGGCTCATTTCGGTGAAAGGGATTGGTCCAAAGACGGCTTTGGGTGCGCTCTCTGGCACCATGGCCAGTGAAATTATTAAGGCGATCAACATAGGAAATGTGTCCTTCTTAAAATCATTACCGGGCATCGGTCCGAAAGCGGCCAGTCAAATTGTGCTCGATTTACGCGGCAAACTGGTCGAGGATGAAGCAAAATCCGCCTCATTACCTCCCGTTTTTGAAGAGGCACGAGAGGGCCTTAAAGCATTAGGTTTTAAACCGAAAGAAATTGATGATGCCTTTAAACTTGTGCGCGCGGATGAAACTTCCGTGGAAGCGATTATTAAAATTGCGTTAAAACGGTTGGGGAAATAAGCAATGAGCCGCATAATGGATAGTCATGCCCTTCATGATGATACCCTCGATATTACCTTACGACCACAACGCTTAAGTGATTACATTGGCCAAACGGCTTTAAAAGCCAATTTAGAAGTGTTTATTGGGGCGGCTAAACATCGTCAAGAAACCTTAGACCACGTCCTACTTTATGGGCCACCCGGTTTAGGCAAGACCACCCTTGCGCATATCATTGCCTATGAAATGGGTGGCAACATTAAAACCGTCACCGGTCCGAGTTTAGAAAGAACGGGCGATCTTGCTGCAATTTTAACCTCCTTGGAACCGGGTGATGTTCTTTTCATTGATGAAATTCATCGTTTGCCGAGTGTCGTGGAAGAAGTGCTTTATGGGGCAATGGAAGATTTTCACCTTTCTGTTCTCATTAACCGTGAAGGCACATCACGCACGTTGAACTTGGATTTACCGCCCTTTACCTTAATTGGGGCGACCACACGGGCCGGTGATTTATCATCCCCCTTGCGTGCGCGTTTTGGAATTACCGAAAAATTCGATTTTTACGCCCAAGAAGACATCGAAAAAATCATTATGCGTACTGCCAAAGTTTTACAAACACCGATTGAAACACAAGCGGTTGCCTCCCTGGCGCTACGTTCCCGAGGAACGCCCCGTATTGCCAATCGCTTGTATCGCCGTATTCGTGATTTTGCTCATTATCAAAAAGCGGAAGCCATCTCCAATTCCATTACCGAAGAAGGTTTAACCGCCCTTAAAGTGGATGCTCTTGGTTTGGATGATGTTGATGTACGATATTTATTGGGACTGATTGACCGGTTTAAAGGCGGACCCGTTGGCTTAGAAGCCCTTGCAAGCGCGATCGGTGAAGAGATTATGAATTTAGAGGATGTTTATGAACCTTATTTACTTCAAATTGGGTTGATAAATCGGACCCCACGTGGTCGCGTGGCGACAGAAAAAGCCTACAAACATTTAAAGCGAAGTTATCAAGGACAATTGTTTTAAAAAACGTTCAAAAGGTTGACGTCTTTTGTCGTTGAAATTAATGAGGAAATAGAGTAAAGTTAAAAAGCGACGAAATCGTCGATTTTTTAATAACGGAGGTAGATTATGCGCCGACTCTTAAGTTACTTACTCTTATCGATAACAACCTTTCTTCTCATTGGATTCAATTTACTCTCAGTGGTAGGTGGATTGAATGCTAATTTAGAATTTTCAAGTGGTCGAGAAATGGTCTTCCGTATCTCGGATAAACTGACCGAAGATACGCTCTATTCGAGTGATGATGTCGTCCGTGATGTTGCCGATACGATGATCGAACGCTTAGAAAATGCGTTAGTCAGTAAGTATGACGTCTGGGTTGAAGGCAATAATCAAATTCGTGTCACGGTCTCCGAAGCGACCGACATTAAATACCAACGCTTAGCGACCTATCTTGCCTTCGATGCTGATTTTACGATTTCGACAAAAACAGAAGTCTCTGCCACCAATGACCAAATGTTTGATGGTCAAGTCGCGCGCGTTGAATATCGTGGTCAAACGCCTTTTGTTGTTATTCCATTAAAAGATCCAAGCTATTTAAAAGAAGTGCTTGTTACCGAAGCGGAAGGTTCCAACCCAGGTCAAGATGCGGGTGGTCAAGGGTCGGGGGATGGTGAACTTCTTCTTTGGGCAGGAAAAACCGAAGCCGATAACTATGAAGACTCGCTTGATGATGCCAAGATGCGTGAAAAAATTATTTTACGCTTCACTACAGGATCCATGTGGTGGGATGCTGAAACCCAGCAAGAATTAGCAAGTGCAATTGCGCCTTCCAAATACGGATCTCCGAATGCAAATAATGTCTTTGATGCTGCCGCAGTGACGCAAGCCAATGAAGAAGCCATTTATTACCGTAATTTATTTAATGCCTCTGCCTTACCTGTTAACGTCGAACTTTTATTTTCCACGCCGGTTCAACCTACCATTGAACCAATTTTAAATCTTGCTGAAATATTAACGCTTTCATGGAGTCAAACGTTGATCGCTTCGATCATCGCTGTCACCTTGATTGCTGGGGTGCTTATTTATCTTTATCGCTTACCTGCGATTGGGGTTTTGGCAACCACCGCGTTATCTCTTTTTGCATCGTTCATCGCCTTTGTTTGGTTGAAACTCGAGTTTTCATCGGCAGCACTCGTCGGTTTAATGACGATAGGAGCCCTCGGTCTATTTACCTCGATTTTATATTTAACGTATTTCCGTCGTGAAGTGTATGCGGGACGTTCTCTTAAAAAAGCCCACATTGAAGCGAACGGGGATATCTTAACGATCGTTTTAGACACAACGATTATTGTGCTGATCTTTGGTTTATTTGCGTATTTATTCGCGGGAAACCTTGTTCAAAACTTTGCTGTCTTCATCATGATTGGCGCCATTAGTAATTTACTCATCGTCTATCTTGGTAACCAAGTTCTCTTTGGTTTACTCTTCCAAGAATATGGTTTACTTCAAAAACTTCCTTCCTTGGCCATTCAACCCAAACTCATTCCGAATGTTACCAACGATGAAAAACCGGTTTACTTTGGTCGCTTCTCAGGGCGTGATTTCACTTCAAAAGGTGCGTTACTTTCGCCCATTACCTTTAGTTTAGCGGCGTTATCCTTAGCCGGTGCGATTACCTTAGGGGTGCTCAATGTTCCCATTGTGCAACCGGCTGTCAATCCCGAACCGAGTCGCCTTTATTTAGAAGTGAAGGATTTCTCGCAATTTGAAAATACCGCCGATGTGGAAGCCAAATTACTTGATATGATCTTACTCGACGGTGAAGCGTTAGACTACGCTACAGACATTGCTATCCACGAACTCGTTCGTGTGGAAGATGATATTGATGTCAATTACCGCATTTACGTCATCGACATTTTATCCTCGTTGGATGCAGTGACAGACTTTAGTTTTGCAGAAGATGACTTTGTTACCGACGATTTCAACATTTTACTCGAACATATTGTGTATGCGCATTATGAAGATGAACAAGTCGCCGTTGTCAGCTTATTAGAAACACAAGCGATTACGAATCAACCCACCGTCATTGAAATTGCCTTGGGTACGCTCATCGCCTTAGCGTTTGTGGGTGTGTATTTACTCTTACGTCAATCGTTTGCGAAAGCGTTTGCTATCGTCACCTTAAGTGGAACGATCAGTGTGTTAACCTTAGGTTTCTTTATGGCAACACGTATTCCTGTTTTCTCGACGATGACACTCGCGTTACTCCCCATCACCTTAATGAGCGTGTTAACGTTACTAGTCATCTTTGCGCAATCGCAACGTGCCTTAGCAGTCCTTGAAGGACGTCGCCCAACGATGGATGAAGCCATTTTATCGCTTCGTAAAGCGACCTCGTTATCGGCAACACCTATTTTTATCACGTTAGGGTCGTTACTTTACGTGAGTCTTTCCTTCTTTGGTGTTGGACCGGCGAGTTTGCAAGGGTTAGCAGCCACATTATTATTAGGAAGTTTACTGGCTGCTTTACTCGTCACCTCGTTATTACCGAATACGTTCAAACCTTTCTACAGACTTTTCAAAGGTTTTAATGTATGGTTATTACGTCCGCGTAAAAAAGAAGCCAAACGCATGGTCGATAATACCCGTTCAGCAGAACCTCAAGAAGCAACTTATATCGGTATTAACGATTAATGAGACTATGTCGTCGTTTTTAGAACGTTTGCTTGCCTATTATGAATGGTCAAAAGACACGTATCAATCCTTTATTCAACCTGCAACAAGCCACCAGCTTGTTGCTTTTACTTCCTATCCTGAACATGCCACGTTTTTAACAACGATATCGACCCATCTTGCCGCAGGTCATCGCATGTTAATTTATGGCGATTATGACGCCGATGGGATGTTTTCTAGCGCGATCTTATACGAAACCTTGACGACACTGAACGCGAAGGTCGATGTTTATTTACCCCAACGTTATCAGGATGGCTATGGTATAACCTTGACACAAATGCAACGCGCTCACCATGAAGGGTATGCCCTCGTCATTTGTATCGATAATGGGGTATCCCAGCATGAAGCATTGACCTATGCTAAAAACGTCGGCATCGATGTGCTCGTCATGGACCATCATGGCTGCCCGGAAACGTTACCACCGATGAAGGCGCTTATTCATCCTGAAAAAGATCATCCGCATCCGTTAGCCCGATGTTCGGGTTCGCTAGCGCTCAGTTTTTCAATGCATATGCATCAATCACTCTTACCGACTCATCTTATTTATGCGGCGATTGCGACGATGACGGATTCGATGCCGTTAATCAAGGATAACCGCGCCCTCGTTCAGTTAGGCATTGAGGCGATCAATTCATACATTCCTCTCTCACTTCAGCCTTTTATCCAACAATTCCCATTGGATGAAAATTCGCTTTCGATGATGATTGGCCCCATTTTTAATGCGATTGGCCGCATCATGAAAGATGACACGATTCAAACAGTCGTTCCTTACCTTGTTTCAAAAGATCGTTCATGGGTTCAAGAAACTGCGATACGCTTTAACGAAATTAATCAATTACGAAAACGTCGATCGGATGATGCGGTTAAAGCTTGGGAAAAAGATACCCAACACTATCTCATAGAAAAAATTGAAGAAGTCTCAGGTCTTACCGGATTGATTGCCTCCAAACTTGTAATGCCTTCACGTCCGATTGTTGGAATTTTTGCCCAAGATGAAAAACATCCGGATCATCTCGTCGGCTCCCTTCGCTCCATCGATGGTATTGATATTCGTCAATGGCTGCAAGCGTATCAAGGACCGCTTATCGCCTTTGGTGGGCACACCCAAGCGTGTGGTGTTACCGTGCATCAAGATGATTTTCAAGCGCTCAAATCGTATTTGAAAATGTGTCCGATAAATCAAAATCCTCCCCCTAAAAAGACATTGGTGATTTCCACGCGTGATCTTACCTTTGAAAATTTACAAATGTTTCAAGCCTTAAAACCTTTCGGACCGGGTTCGGAAGAACCGCTTTTACAAATTCATCATGTTCCCGTGAATAAATTAACGTTTTCTAAAAAACCACCTTTTTATTTATCCACGTCATTAACGCCTTATTCTTCCGTTTTTTCATTCAAATTAACTCGTGCTGATTTTATTGATGAAACGGAGGTTATTTTAGAAGGCCGAATGCGTTTAAATAACTACCTACAACGTCGCATCGTTCAGTTCGTAGCCGACCGCTTTCTTGCTTTGTAAAGAAATTCGAAAATATCTTTACAAAAATATGTAAGCGCTTTTATAATTGAAAGCGTAATAGATAAGGAGGAAAACATATTTCATGAATAAGAAATTTATTCTATTACCTGCAGCGATGTTAATGCTTGCAGCATGTGGTGGTGCTTCGAGCTCCGTTGCGTCGAGTACACCAGCATCTAGTACAACTACGTCTAGTGCCACATCACTTGCTCTCGACACAAACATCTATAGTGTGGTCGGCGCCTTCCAAGGTTGGAATCCAGCGGACGAAAACACCGTGATGGACCGTGCTAGCGGCACTAACAACTACTCATTGACCCTTGATTTATATCAAGACACTCAATGGAAACTCGTCATCAACCAAAGCTGGGATGCGGGTCAAGTCTCTCCATCCTCACCGGGCGTTAGTGTCCAAGAAGATGGCACAACCATTGCCGATTTCGTCAACGTTGGCGGAACGAATATGGAAGCAGTGGGTGACGGTTTTGATGGGTACAACTTCAACACCTTAGTCCATGGTAACTACACGATTAATTTTACGTCGCTTCCTGCGCTTAACCGCGTCCTTAATATCGTCCGTAATGGCGATCCAATTGTACCGCCACCAACCGATATTACGTGGTATTTAGTGGGTAACTTCACGGAACCACAATGGGGTGATGGTTTTGTCGAAGCCAACGAATTCGTTGAAACCTCGACACCCGGAACCTATGAACGTACCTTAGACTTACTTGAAGGGTATGAATTCAAAGTTGTTAAGATGGTGGGAACAACACCGACCTGGATCGGCGCTTCGATTCTTGGTGATGTCACTCCTGTTGAATATGCGGATGCAGTGGGTGGTTCTGATAACTTTATCGTTGCGACCAACGGTAACTATAAACTCACCTTAATCGATGGTGCAACCGACGTGTTAAACGTTGAACGTTTAGGAGATCCTATCGTTGCTCCTCCAACCGAATCAACTTACTTCTTACGTGGAAGTATTGGTGATGGCGATGGAAAAGTAACGGAATGGGGTGCAGACTTAACCGCTTGGGAACTTGTTGAAGATGCCAACGTGGGAAGTTTTGAAATCATATTAGACCTCTATGTTGGTAACGAATTCAAAGTTGTTAAAAATGGTTTAACCTGGATGGGTGCTACCTTCTTAAGAACCTTTGATGACACACAAATTGGTGGTAATGATAACATTTCGGTCCTTGCGGAAGGAAACTATAAAGTTGCTTTAGTCGCAGGGGATACCGATGTCATTGATATTTATCGATTAGGGGATGCCACCGTCCCAGGAACCACCGAAGTGGATCCTGCCGATTGGTTTTTAGTCGGATCGGTTACCGATCCAGCCTGGACACCATCCGACAAATCTCTACCGTTAACTGCGGTTGAAGGACAAACCGGTGTCTATGCGATTACCTTAGAATTAGATGCAAATCAACTTTTTAAAGTCAAAACTGGTACAACCTGGGAAACAGGTCGTGATTTAGGTTTTGGTGCTGTCACTGCCGCTCCAGGTGGTGCTTTTGGTGATGATTTCGGTAACATCAAAGTCTTAGCCGATGGTAAATACACGATTACCTTTACCTTTGCTCCTTCTGCGGGTTCGATTAGTATCACCGCCAGTGGTTGGATTGGTTACGGAATGGGAATTTCCGAACCTGCTGCAGATATGACCATGACCTATGCGGGTATTACTGGCAGCTGGTGGGAAAAGAATGCCCAATTAAACCTTGCCTCCTTTGATGGTACAAAAACCGGTATTACCTTCGCCTTTACTGGGGTTGCCGGTCATGAATATCTCTTCAAAATTGAAGGGGCTGGTGCAGGTGCTCCTGTTGAATTAGCCATTGTTGGCGACGGCAATGCGCAAACCTTAACCTTAGATTTAAGTGCAAAAACAGAAGCAGAACGTGCGAATTTAAAACTCATCGTTCTCTTTGTGAAAACCTTAGATGCTTCAGGTTCGATTACCGTTCAACCGTTTACGTACGTTAGCTAATAAGCGACTTTCATAAAGTCACAAAACCCCTTGGGTAACCGAGGGGTTTTTTATTTTCCAAAAAAGAGTATAATTTTAAGCAATATGAGCGAATCTAACAAAGTTTTTCATACCTTTCAAGATATTCAAGAAGTATACTTTGCGTATATTTCCAATCCCGATGATCGCGCCATTATTGAAAAAGCCTATCGTTTTGCCGAAGAAAAGCATGCAGGAATATTTCGAAAATCGGGTGAACCTTATATTCATCATCTCATTGAAGTTGCCTATATTTTAGCCAAACTTCAAGGAGGTCCTTCCACGATTGCTGCAGGATTTCTTCATGATGTTGTCGAAGATACCGATGTGACCGTTGAACAACTGGAAACAATCTTTAATCCTGATATTGCCTCCTTGGTAGAATCCTTAACGAATATTCAACGTTTAAAACTATCCCATCGTAAACCGGAAGATTTTGCTGCAGAAGACCATCGCAAAATTTTCCTCGGTATGGCGCGAGATATTCGCGTCATCATTATAAAATTAGCGGATCGTCTCCATAACATGCGAACATTGGATTCACTTTCTCCCGTGCGACAAAAAGTGTTATCGAAAGAATCGCTTGAAGTATTTGCTCCCATCGCCCATCGGCTTGGGATGTTTGAAATAAAAACCGAACTTGAAGATTTATCGATTCGTTACTTAGAGCCTGAAAAGTACCAACGTGTGCTTGAAGAGTTAAATAAACGAACCAAAAATCGTGAAAAATCGTTAAGCGATGTCAAAAAGAAAATTGCTGATATGTTGCTACAATATTCGATTCAGTTTTCGATTGAAAGTCGCGTGAAAGGTATTTATTCCATTTTTCGTAAGGTGTTCTTACAAGAACATAATTTTGATGAAGTGTATGATATTCTTGCGATTCGTGTTATTACCGATACCGTCGCCCATTGTTATGAAATATTAGGGTATATTCATGCGATGTTTACCCCTATTTCCAATCGCTTTAAAGATTATATTGCCGCACCCAAACCCAACTTATATCAATCGTTACATACCACGATTATTGCCAAAGACGGACAAGTATATGAAGTGCAAATTCGTACCAAAGACATGAATGAACTCGCAGAAACCGGTGTTGCTGCCCATTGGCGTTATAAAGAAGGGACGAATTATAGTCCGCAAAAAGAACAAAAAGAAATTGAAGAAAAACTATACTGGTTCCGTGATTTGATTACGCTTGCTGATAAAGAAGGCGATGCCAAAGAAGTCATGGAAAACTTGCAAAAAGATATTTTCGAAGCGCAAGTGTATGTGTTTACGCCTAAAGGAAAGCTTGTGGAATTGCCCAACGGTTCAACCCCCTTAGATTTTGCATATCGCGTTCATACCGGAGTCGGACATAGTGCGGTCGGAGCGATTGTGAATGGATCCTTAGTCCCATTACACACGATATTAAAGACAGGGGATGTCATTGAAATTCGCACCTCCAATACGTCACCGGGTCCGAATGAAGGTTGGTTAAAAATCGCGCATACGGCGACGGCTAAAAATCATATTCGTAAGTTTTTACTCAAGAAAAACAACGAAATGATGCGAGATGATAAAATCCTTCAAGGTAAAGCAAACTTACTCGATGCATTCCGTGAGCACGGGATGAATGAAAAAGAAATGATGGAACTCGTCAGTCAAGAAAAGGTGCTCAAACATTTTGAAATGGCCAATGTCGAAGACTTGCTAGTTGCCATTAATAATCGTAATCCGGCGCCGGCTGCGATTATTGATTTTCTCAATATTAAAAAGAAATTTGTATTAACGCTCGGCAAGAAGGATATTAAACCGAGTAAGTCTTCCATTATTGTGCCTTCTGCGGGTAAAGTGGCGGTGACGTTAGGGAGCTGCTGTACGCCCATTCCTGGTGACAATGTGATCGGTTATATTACCAAAGGTCGCGGCATTACCGTCCATCGTTTGGGGTGTCCAAACTTGGGTAGTGATGAAGCACGCCTCACCGAGGTGTTTTGGAATGAACAATTTGAAAATACGCCTCACCCTGTGGATATTCACATCGAATGTAGTGATCGTAATAACTTAATCATTGATGTCATGGGCGTGTTTTCGCAAATGAAAATTACCGTTAGTAGTCTGAATGCGCTTCTACATCCCCAAACACAAACCACTACGATAAAAGCTACGATTTCGGTGAGTGATTCCAAGCGATTAAGTGATGTTTTTAATGTATTATTAAATGTGGCCGGGGTTTATGAAATTCACCGGGTTATTCATTAGAGGAAGTTATGGACATTAAACAACCTAAAGGGACAAAAGACGCCTTATTTGGCGAGGTAGAAGCGCTTGAACAAGTTGAACAAGCACTCTTAAACATTGCCAAGCTTTATGGCTATGCAGGTATTCGTACGCCCATTTTTGAACATACCGAATTATTTACACGTTCGGTTGGTGATAGTTCCGATATTGTTCGCAAAGAAATGTACACCTTTATGGATAAAGGCGATCGTTCTTTAACCTTGCGTCCAGAACTCACCGCGGGTGTCATTCGTAGTGTCGTAGAACAAAAAGTCGTACATTCCTATGATCTACCCCTCAAACTTTATTATTTAGGACCGGCCTTTCGTTATGAACGCCCCCAACTCGGTCGCTTACGTCAATTTCATCAATTTGGCGTGGAACATATTGGCATTACATCCCCCCTTTCGGTGGCAGAAACGATTGCCACAGGCGTCACCGTGTTAGAAATGCTCGGATTTGAAGGGGTTAGTGTCTCCCTCAATTCGTTAGGGGATGAAGCATCACGTAATGCGTATAAAACGGCATTAAAAGCGTATTATGAACCGCAGTTAAATGACGTTTGCGAGGATTGCCGTCAACGTTATGAAACAAACCCTTTACGTATGTTAGATTGCAAAGTGCCTGCCGATCATGATCGAGCCAAAAACGCCCCCAAAATTAGTGATTATTTAACGCCGACATCACAAGCTTATTTTCAATCCGTTCAATCGGCATTAAGTGCAATTAATGTTCAATGGCATCATGATGAACAACTCGTTCGTGGACTTGATTATTATGCGGATTGTGTCTTTGAATATCATTATGTTTCCAAAACAGGAAAAGATTATGGCGCCATTGGGGCCGGAGGTCAATATCCGCGATTGGTGGAAGAACTCGGCGGTCCTTCATTAATTGCCGTAGGTTTTGCGTTTGGGATTGAACGTATTATTGCCTTGCTCGCGGATGCCGGTCGACTCGAAGGCGTCCGAAGTTATGTAGATGTCTACATTATCTCAATGGAAGAAGCCACGGATACGTATGCCTTTAAGCTTGCGCATAATTTCCGTTATACCAATTTTAAAACCGAACTGAATCTCGAACATCGTTCGATGAAATCGTCGATTAAATCGGCGGTAAAACGCGACGCAGTTTACGCGGTGATTATCGGGGTCGAAGAAATGACAAACAATGTTGTGACGATTAAAAACTTACAAACTCAAGAACAACAACAAGTCCCGGTTCAAGAAGTCGTGCATTTAATGCAACACTTAACGAATCAACCTGGCCACCATCATCATGATGAGGAAGAAGGTCACCATGAATAATCCCTCCCATTTTCGTAGTCATCCTAACGGGGCCTTACGTCTTGACCATGTCGGCGAGCACGTTCGTCTTGTCGGTTGGGTGCAACGCAAACGAAATTTAGGCTCATTATTGTTTCTTGATTTACGTGATTATTCGGGCATTATTCAATTATTAATCGATGAAGAAACAATCGTTCCTGACGTTAAGAGTGAATACTTAATTTCCGTGGAAGGTCGTGTTCAAGCCAAAGCAGTTCCTAACAAAGCCTTGGCGACCGGTGAAGTGGAAGTGAAAGTTTCACGTTTAGAAGTCATTAATGCTTCCGATCCTCTACCGATGATTGTTGATGACGTTACCGATGCCGGTGAAGATATTCGATTGAAATATCGCTACCTTGATTTACGTCGTACCCCGATGCAAGAAACCTTACGAACCCGTTCAAAAATTATGAACGTCTTTCATCAGTTTTTTGAGAACCATCAGTTTGTTAATGTAGAAACACCGTTACTTACCTTATCTACGCCTGGAGGAGCCCGTGACTTTTTAGTGCCTTCTCGTCTCCATACAGGAACTTTTTATGCACTCCCTCAATCGCCGCAAATTTATAAGCAACTTCTCATGATTGGTGGCCTCGATCGCTATTATCAAATTGCGCGTTGTTTCCGCGATGAAGATTTACGAGCCGATCGTCAGCCTGACTTTACCCAAATCGACGTTGAAGCCTCTTTTTTAACACAAGATGAATTTTTATCGTTAATGGAAGAAGCGATTGCCACCGTCTTTTTTGAAGTTAAAGGAATTACCTTACCCCGTCCGTTTCCGCGCTTGAATTATGCGAATGCGATGGAACGTTATGGCAGTGACAAACCGGATTTACGTTTTGATTTAGCGATTCAAAAAGCCCCCTCGGTTTTAGAAGAAGCGTATGAAAAAGCAGGCTTTAAGCAAACCTTTACGCGCGTTCTTGTCTTACCCAATGCATTGGCAACTGTGACGCGAAAAATATTGGATGAATGGACTGTTTTTGTCAAACCTCTCGGGTTAAAAGGACTCGTTCTTTTAAAACAAGAAGGAGGTCAATTGACCGGTTCGTTTGCGAAATATTTTGAACAAAATAGTACTCAATTATTCTCATCTTTAGGAATGCAAGAAGGCGATGTTGCGCTTGCTGCGACCCATGATGACCGTCTTACCTTGCTTTCGATTTTAGGCTTACTCCGCTTAAAAGCGGCCACCTTACTTCGGGTGATTCCGGAAAAGACTTTTGCTGTCGCCTGGATGACCGATTTCCCTTTGTTTGATCACAATGAAAAAGGTCAACTCGTCAGTGCGCATCATCCGTTTACTCGTCCCAAAGATGACCATGTTTCTTTTTTAGATACCCAACCTGAAGCCGTTATCGCCCAAGCGTATGACTTAGTCATTAACGGGTATGAAGCAGGGGGTGGATCGATGCGAATTTATGACCGGGCTTTACAACGACGTATTTTTGAACTTTTAGGCATGGATGATGCCGCGATTGAACGTAAATTTGGGTGGTTTATTCAAGCATTCCAATATGGAACACCTCCCCATGGTGGGATTGCCTTTGGCCTTGATCGTTTAACGATGATTTTAACGGGGACGGATAACATAAAAGATGTGATCGCTTTCCCGAAAAACTTAAAGATGGTTGGACTTTTAGAAGGAACACCCAATACCGTCGATGCCCAACAACTTGACGATGTCCACATGGAGGTCAAAAACAATGAAGAATGATTTAAAGCCCGTGATTGCCGCGATTCGTGCGTTATCGATTGATGCAACCAATCGCGCGAAATCAGGTCACCCTGGGATGCCGATTGGCAGTGCGCCCCTCATGGCAACCCTTTTTGCTGAACACATGGTGACGTATCCCAAACAACCGCAATGGATCAATCGTGACCGTTTTGTTTTATCCGCGGGTCATGCCAGTATGTTGCTTTATGCCACCCTTCATTTAGCAGGTTATCATGTCTCAATCGATGATTTAAAAGCCTTTCGTCAACTTGGTTCCATCACACCCGGTCATCCCGAAGTACACATGACACCAGGTGTCGATGCGACGACAGGCCCGCTTGGCCAAGGGATTGCCCAGGCCGTAGGGATGGCCCTTGCAGAACGAACGACGCGCAGTCTTTATGGTAACGACGACCTCTTTGGTCACTATACGTATGTTTTGTCCGGAGATGGCTGCTTACAAGAAGGTATTGCACAAGAAGCGATTTCTTTCGCAGCCCATCAACGGCTCCATAAACTCATTTTATTTTATGATGCCAATGACGTGACCTTAGATGGTCCTTTACATCAATCGTTTTCCGAAGACGTTCGCAAACGTTTTTTAGCGACAGGCTGGAATGTGTTGACAGTCGACGATGGTGAAGATACCGAAGCCATTTCAAAAGCAATTAAAAAAGCCAAACGTCAAACCGAAAAACCAACGATGATTATGATTAAAACCACGATTGGTCGCGGTTCCGTTCATCAAGGGACGTATAAAGTTCATGGAAACCCACTCGGGGATCAAGATGGTCAAACCGCCAAAGCTAGTTATGGGTGGCATCATCCTCCTTTTGAAATCCCACAAAATGTGTATGACATTTTCCAAAATACGGTTATGAAACGTGGAAAAAAAGCGTATCGTAAATGGGAAAAATCATTCGCATCCTGGCAAGCCAGTCAACCGAAAATCGCCCACGCATTTACCCAATCCATCCAACAACAATGGCGTTCATTTCTTCCTCAACCTCTCGTGACGTTCCCAGAAACGTACGCGGATGCTACACGGAATAGTTCCTTAACCGTCATTCAAGCCTTAGCCAAAGCCATTCCGACCTTTCTCGGCGGAAGTGCCGACGTTGCCAAATCGGTGATGACGACCTTACCGGATACGCCGGATATGTCGTATACGCACCCAGAAGGACGTAATATTCATTTTGGGATTCGAGAATTTGCGATGGCCGCCATTCAAAATGGTATTGTCCTTCATGGAGGACTTCGCCCATTTACCGGAACCTTTTTAGCCTTCGCAGATTATATGAAACCTGCGATTCGTCTTGCAGCGTTATCCCATCTACCTTCAATCTTTGTCTTTTCGCATGATTCGGTGGCCCTCGGTGAAGATGGTCCAACGCATCAACCGATTGATCAACTTGTGATGTTACGTTCCATTCCTAATCTTCGTGTTTATCGCCCTGCGGATGCCAATGAAACGTTGGGTGCCTGGTTAGCTGCCCTTCAAGAAACGTCCCGACCGAGCGTTCTTGTGTTAAGCCGACAAAAATTACCGTTGCTTGCGAATAGTGCAGTGGATAAAGTTACTTCAGGAGGTTATATGCTTTCTGAAAGTCCATTACCAAACGCTTGGACCATCGTAGCAACCGGATCGGAAGTTGCACTTGCTGTCGAAGTTCAAACGCAACTCGCATCACAAAACGTCGGTGTTCATGTTGTATCGATGCCTTCCTTAGAAGCCTTTTTACAACTTCCTCAGGCAACCCAACAACATATTTTAAAAAATACACGTGAGAACGTTATTTCCCTAGAAGCGCTTGCCACATTTGGTTGGGCAAGTGTTGCCACGCATTGTATTGGCATTGATACCTTTGGTGTCTCTGCCCCAGGCTCTGTGGCCTTGGCACATTTTGGCTTTGAAAAAGTCGCACTTTCTGAACGCATTCTTTCCATTATCCGTGCGCGCGAATCCGCGTAGGTTTGATATACTTAAAGTATGGCACAGTACGTTTATTTAAATCATTACGCAAAAACCGGATCGCTCGCAATTTCTAATTACGTGTTTTATCAAATTGCTGAACAAGCAACGAATAAAGTTCGGGGTGCGAAAGTGTCTGCTGCTACGTCAAAATTTCAAATTTTTAAACCGATCAGTATCAAAATTTTAAAAGGCATGGTCTCTGTTTCTGTGGCAGTGACCATCTCTAAAGCGAGCCAAATTAATGCCATTTGCCTCGCGATTCAAGAAGAAATTGCTTCAAGCTTAACCGCGTTTACCGACATGGTACCGTTTCAAGTTCATGTCAAAGTGGTGCAGGTCACCGCATAAAAGGGAACAAGGATGCAACCCGTGGAAACCGTTCTTTTAACACGCAATAAAGCTCAAGAAGCGTCGATGACGCTCCTTTATAACGTGTTACTTCGTCAAAAAATTGAAGAGGAACTTGATTTGCCACGGTTAATGTCGGATTTCTTTGAATGTGACTACGATGATGTAGATTTATTTGTCAAAGAAGTGCTCATTAAAGCGGTTAAGCATTATGATGTGATGGTTGACCATATTTCGAAGCACTTAAAAAACTGGAGTTTTGACCGATTGAATACACTAACGCAAGCCATTTTTTTACTCGCGTATACCCAATTTCACTATATTGGGGATGTCGATAAAAAAGTGGTAATCAATACGGCCGTCAAATTAACGAAAAAATTTGCCGATGAAGGCGACTATAAGTTTGTCAACGCCATTCTTGATAAGGTCCTGTAATGCTTAACACGAACCCACCTTATCTTCGTGTTCGTGAGATTAATGCCTACGCTAAAAATGTGCTTGATGAACAAGCCTTTCTTCAACACGTCACAATCCGTGGTGAAGTCAGTAATTTTAAAAAATATCCAACCGCACTTTATTTTTCAATTAAAGATCAAGAAGCCCGTCTCAATGTCGTGATGTTTTTATATAAACAATTTCCTGCCTATTTGCCTAAAGATGGCGATGATGTGTTAATTACCGGTCAAGTGACGTTGTATGTCAAAGATGGAAGTTTTCAACTCAATGCCCGTCAAATTCAACGGTTTGGCGAAGGGGATCAATTACTCGCCTTACAACAACTCAAGGAAAAATTAGCCAAAGAAGGACTTTTTGATGCCACCCGAAAACGAACCTTTATCCCCTATCCACGTCATCTTGTGGTCATTGCCGGGCAAGACTCGGCAGCTTTAAAAGATATTACTGCCAATATGGCCCGTCGTTTTCCGCTTGTGAAACTAACCATTCTTCCGGCAAAAGTCCAAGGGGCACTTGCGGTGGGTTCACTAACGAATGCGTTACAAAAAGCGTATACTCTTCCTGCGGATGGTCTGATTCTTGCCCGGGGTGGTGGATCAGAAGAAGATTTATCCGCGTTTAATGATGAAAATTTAGTACGCCTCCTTGCCACGTCCCCGTTTCCTGTGGTCGCGGCGATTGGTCATGAGATTAATACGTCTTTATGTGATTTGGTTGCTGATGTCCGTGCCTCAACACCTACGGCGGCGGTCGAACTCATCACCCCCGATGTTCGCGATATCCTCCAAGAAATACATGGAGCCCGTCAACAAGCCATAGTCGGGTTGGAGCGAACCCTCGAACGTATTCGCTTGCCGTTACAACGTTTTGCGCTCCATCCTGTTATGAAAAGTCCGTTTGCAAGTTTCCAAATTCAAAAAGAAAAAACAAAATCATTCTCCTTGCGAGTTCAACAAGCCATGCAATGGCAAATCCAATCATGGAAATTGGAAACAAAATCCTTGAAAGAAAAACTACAAGTTTTATCACCATCGCGTATTCTTGATCGAGGATATTCGTTAACGATGACGGAGGATGGTCGTGTGATGAAATCCATTCATGATATTCAACCCGGAATGAAAGTTACGACCCAATTGAAAGATGGTATGATGACAGCAGAAGTGATTGAAACAAAACCCAAGGAGAAGTAATGATGAGTGAACCATTAGACTTAAATGCCATGATGAAACGAATTGAAACCTTAGTGGGACAACTCGAAGAAGGTTCCCTTAATTTGGAAGCCAATTTGAAAGCTTTTGAAGAGGCCAATCAACTCATTAAAACGATCGAAAAGGCCATCAAAGAGGCTGAGTTAAAAATTGAACAAATCCTTGAAAATAAATAAATATTATTTTTAAAGTTTGTTTATAGTTATTTATAAGTATATATTTAGTAGTTTATGTTATTACAAAATCTGGCAAAACAATTTGAAAATATGTTGATCGTTGAAAAAGGATTGAGTCCTGTTTCACTGGAAAATTATCGCTTAGATTTAACGATCTTTTTTCAAAGTTTCCATCCTTTTAAAGAACGTATTGAAGATCTGACACCGTATGATTTATCGGATTTTGTCAAACAACAAAGTCGATTAGGTTTATCGAGTAAAACCATTCATCGCCGCTTATCGACAGTGAAAAGCTTTTTTCTTTTCCTTCAACGCGAAGGACATTACACGCAAGAATGGTTGGATGTAAAACCCCCTAAACTTCCCCAACATATGCCCCTTACCTTAAGTGTGGATGAAATTGAAGCGTTATTAAATGCCCCCGAACTCGCTACCCCAGATGGTATTAGGGATAAGGCGATGTTAGAAGTTATGTATGGTTCGGGATTGCGTGTTTCGGAGTTACTTTCCTTAAAAATAAGTCAATTAGATCGGCTCAAAGGTGTGTTTCGCATCGTTGGAAAAGGCAATAAAACACGGCTTGTTCCTGTGAGTGAGTATGCATTAGAAGCGGTCGATGATTATCTTCGTTATCGGGAGGCGATGACGCGTTTTCGCTCCCCTTTTTTATTTCTTTCAAAACGAGGTTTGCCATTGAGTCGCCAATTTTTCTTTCAACGGATTCGCTCTTACGGTCAAAAAGTCGGGATTATGGTCCCGATCAGTCCGCATACCTTGCGCCATTCTTTTGCAACCCATCTTCTTGAAGCCGGTGCCTCCTTACGCGCTGTCCAATCCATGCTCGGCCACGCAAGTGTAGTCACTACGCAACTTTATACGCACGTATCCTCTCAACGTATCCTGAGCGCTTTTGATTTATATACGAAAAAGAAGTAAAATGAATTTGAGGAAAAAATATGCCTTTTAAACGAATATTTTTGATTGTCATGGATTCGGTGGGAATCGGTGCACAACACGATGCCAAGGCGTTTGGAGACGAAGGTACCAATACCTTTTTACATACTGCGCAACGCTGTGGCAGTTTAACAATTCCACATTTAAATGCGTTAGGTCTTCATGATTTAGAAGCGATTCCGGGAACCTCGCCTGTCTCCCATCCCCAATCATATGTGACTACCTTGCTGGAAAAAAGTGCAGGTAAGGATACGATGACGGGTCATTGGGAAATTATGGGTTTAGAGATTAAAAAACCCTTTAAAACGTTCACGGATCACGGATTTCCACAAGCTTTAATTGATGAATTAACGGAAAAATCAGGGCACCGCTTTGTGGGTAACATCGCTGCCAGTGGTACACAAATTATTGATGATTTAGGTGAACATCATCTAAAAACAGGAGAAATTATTCTTTATACCTCTGCCGACAGTGTCCTACAACTTGCCGCTCATGAACGCGTTGTACCGCTTCAAGAACTTTATCGTGTGTGTGAAATTGCCCGTGATATTTGTATGCGGCCAGAATATTTACTCGGACGAATTATTGCCCGTCCCTTTATTGGGGAAGGAAAAGGTTCGTTTAAACGTACACCAAACCGTCATGATTACGCGTTATCGCCAGAAGTCGATACGACGTTAGATGTCTTAAAAAACCATGGTTTGATGACAAGTTGTGTGGGGAAGATTTCCGACATCTTTAATCAACAAGGCGTTCAAAAATCTCAAAAGACGGTATCGAATTCCGATGGGATGAAAAAAACCATGGAAGAAACTGCCATCGATTTCTGCGGGTTATGCTTTATTAACTTGGTGGAATTTGATTCGGAGTATGGTCATCGTCGCGATCCTATAGGCTATGGTCGAGCAATTGAAACCTTTGATCGCGAACTTGGCCAACTTCTCCCTTTACTTACCAAGGACGATTTCCTCATCATCACAGCTGACCATGGTAATGATCCAACCCATACAGGGACCGATCATACCCGAGAAAAGGTTCCTGGTATCTTTTATAGTCCTTCCTTTATAAAGGGAAAATTAATCGATCAACGTTCCACGTTTGCTGATTTAGGTGCGACCATCCTTACCAATTTCGGATTAAAAATACCTCCTCATCACATCGGGAAACCTATGTTAGACCTCTTCGGTTAGTTGATATTTAGTCGTTTTCCATGTGGAAAACTCAGCTTCCACGATCAATAAATAAAAACTACATACCCAATTGATATATGGTTTTTTCTTTTTATAGACGTCTTTTTTCTATCTTACTTTACATAATATACATTATGCGAAGTAATAATCTTTTTTAACGAGAGGGGGTGGCTTCTAAGATTCGTTCTACTTCTACCTTGAAGCGAACTTCCGGCGAGAATAAGTGAATGAGCATGTCATGACAATCCAACAGTACCCATCCGGATTCGGGTTGCCCTTCGATATGGTGTAAAGTTACGGACTCACCTTTAGCAAGACGTCGTACCTCATCTACGATCGCTTGCATCTTACGAGTGTTGTTGACCGTCCCGACAAGGATGAAATCGGTTAAAGGATGTTTCAAACGAACATCAAAGGATTTAATCGTTTCCACTTGTTTATCTTCTAGTAAAGCGAGCATGGTCTGAACATTCGCTGGTAATTTATTCATAGGTTTCTCCTAAATAATGATGAAGGCATGCTTGCACTAACGGGTGATCCCATTTAAAGGTTTTATTTTTTAGATAACGCATATTGTCTTTTAAGACGGCAATAAAACCGTCATCGACATTTTTTTCACACGCATTGATTAAACGCGAGGAATCATAACCACGTAACGGTTCAATTTTATCCGAAGCATAAATCACTTTGGCAAGGGGGTGGAGGTCGGCATTGCCCGTGGTATGATAACGAATGGCTTCAAGAATACTTGGTTCTTCAATATGAAATTCATTGCGGGCTAAAATCGCACCAGCGAATTGATGGAGAACGTACGGTTCAAATGTTCCTTAATGGGTTTCGTATTGTTGGATTAAATCAAGGGCAACGTCATCGGATAGATCTTTGGCCATATCATGAAGAATCGCGGCTTGAAACGCATGATCCGCGCGTAGGTGATTGGCTTGGGCAATTCGGTAAGCGACTTTGGCGGTTGAATACACATGGGCAAACCGTTTTTCTGAATAATAGGCTTTAAGGGTTTTCGTAAAATATAAATCATGATCAAGGATATACTCCACGACCGGTAAGGGGGTTTGCAGTTGTTTTAATGTACGAATTTCGCGAGATGCTGCCGAGAAGGATGGTCCTTCTAACAACTGAATATGAAATAAATGGTAATTTGGATGATGCATTTCCATCCCAGGACGTGGGTAAGCGACCAGGTGCACGAGGGAGGCAAGTTCTTCTGCCTCTTTCCATTTATGAAATTGTTCGACTTGATCGGCTCCGATTAAATAATAAAGATCATCTTCAGGGGCTTGTTCTTTAAAAGACCGAACTGTGTCAATGGTAAATTGCACCACCGTTGGGGTATCAATTTCCTGACGAGAAATGCGCCAATGCAATTTATTTTCAATGGCTTTTGCCACCATCGCTAAGCGATGTTCAATCGGCGTCGAGGTCGATTTCCAACGCGGATTTTTGGTCGGTATTAATACCACTTCATCAATACCACATTGTTCTTGCGCATGCGCTAACATCCCAAGATGACCGTCATGAATCGGATCAAAAGCCGAACCGTAAAGGAGGCGTTTCATCGTGAAGCGTACTTCCGAATCGCAGGATTTTCTCGATAAAGAATAAGCTTATGACCAATTTTTTGGACGAGCATCGCCTGCAATGATTGAGTTAAGGCATCAAGTTGCGTTTGCATGGTTTCCCAAACCGTTTCATGGACGGTTATTTTAATGAGTTCATTTGCGGTTAAAGCCGCATCGAGTAAGGCAAAAACGGTGGGTGAAAGTTCACCTTTGCCAATTTGATAACGGGCAGGTAAGGTTTGGGCGATCCGTTTTAAATCACGAAGCAGAGCTTTATTCATGGGATAGTTTACTCGGAATGGGTAAGACGAGCATTCCTTGTGGAACAAGGAGGCGGAGGGTTTGACCAAAGCACGGCACGGAAAGCCATCCATAGCCTGCTAAGGCAATATCTTGGCGGCCTTTTTCAGGTAAGGTGATTTCAAAAGGAACAAAGTCTTCAGGTTGTTGAAAACGTTTGGAAGCCGGTGTGAGTGCTTTCTTTTCAAGCATATGAAAGAAACTCTTATCCGCATTGGCTAACGTTTGTTTATGGAACATCACTTGGTTGGCAAAATAAAAACTCATCATGCTTTTAGGGCCGGAAAGAATATCAAGACGCACTAAGCCGCCAAGACTGAGGGAGTCTTTTGCCCCTAATCGATAATGTTTCGGTTTGATTTCCACTTTGGCCGTCATGGCTTTAATCGTTTCTTTTTCCACAAGCGCTAATAAGGAATGATCGGCAATATACCCCGGCGTATCATAGATCGATTGGGTTTCGGTTAACGGAATCTCAATGACGCGTAAGGTCGTCCCTGGAAAGGCGGAGGTGGTGATCATGCGGTACGTTCCATTCGTGTATTGCTTTAAATACGCATTCACAAGGGATGATTTTCCGGAACTAGTCGCCCCAAATAAATAAATGGGTCGCGTCCCACCCGATTGGGAAATGATGGTTTGTAATGGGAGTAAGCTTTCTTTTGCTTTGGTTGAAACAATTAAAATGTCCTTATATACAAACACGTTTTTTTCTAAATATTTCGCTAAATAATGTTTGAGTTTTTCTTGATTGATTGACTTCGGTAATAAATCGCGTTTGGTGGCAAAAACATACGTTTCTGTCCCAGAAAGTTCTTGAATTAATTGGGGCGATAACGTCGTTTCAAAATGAAGTAAATCGAGGACCCAAATAATGATGGCGTTGTCTTTTTTGGCTTGTCGTAAAATCGTGACGAATTCATCGACATTGAATTGTTCTTTGGGGGCGATATCTTCGCCATAATGTTGGAGTTTAAAACAGCGTTGGCATAAGACCACTTCATGACGTTCCACGTGTTTGGGGGGGACATAACCGGGAAGTTGTTCATCAATGGATTGTAAAATCAATCCACAACCAGGACAACGACGAATCATTTTGACATTACTCATGGTTTTCCTCCAAGGGAATGAGTTGGTGGTGGCGCTTCCAATACCGTTTAATTGGCGTTTCGATGAGCCGATTCAATCGCGTGGGCCAATGGTCCCGAGGCACAAGCTTTTCGACAAATAGGGACGCAAAGCCTAAGCGATTGGCAAACCAGACATCGGTCAGGAGTTGATCACCAATGACGATTACCTTATCTTTAGCATACCCTTTTTCTTCGCAATATTTAAGAATGTCCCGAGAAAAAGGTTTCCCAACACTTGCTAAATAAGGAATTTGACACGCGTGGGCAAAGGGTGTGACGCGAGCAGGTTTATTGTTGGAGGTTAAGGTGACGGTGAAACCGGCATGATCACAAGCTTGTAAAAATGCCAATGTTAATTGGGACGGCAAGGGTTCATCAAACGCGGCCAAGGTATTATCTAAATCGATAAAAAGGTAACGATAGCCTTTTTGATAAAGCGTCGTTAAGGGTATGGAAAAAACACGTTTGGCATAAAAAGTGGGTAAAAACCGTTTTAAGCATCGCCTCATTCGTTGGGCATATCCTCAAAAATGGAAAGTTGTGTTACTTCTTCGTAAGGTTCGGGTTCGGTTTCAACGGGTTGATAGGTCGGATAATCACTCGTGATCGCCATCAAGAAAGGTTTGTAGAGGGAGAGGAGCGTTTGCTGCTTTTTGAGGGCAAGGTTTTTCTTTGCGTATTTATCTACAGGCGTCGGAGCAAAGTCAGCACTTTCATAATGGAAGATGTCCCCATCCGAAGTTAATGCATCAAGGCTCCATGCTTCCCGTTGTTTACCAATGATGGAAACCGCCAATAAGGAGTGCGGTTCGGACTTAAAGCTTTGGAATACGTACGCCATTTTCGCTAAGCGTCGGGTCGGACTGACATAGTCAGAATCCATAAGGCGAACATGGCCTTCTTGCGTTAGTAGCATAATTTTTTGCCGTTCTTCTGCATCGAGGCAGACAAGCGATACAAGCCCATCGTCTTCCCCGAGGTTTGCCACCGCTTTTACGCCACTAGCTTTTAAGCCAATCGTGGAGAGTTCGTGTTCTGCATAACGGGAGGCACGGCCTTTTGCCGTAAATAAGAGGAGGTCACTTCGACCATTGCTTACCGCCACGCTGACTAAGGCATCCTCATTGGCTAAACGAATACAAGTAATCGGTTTTGAATTACGTGCGACCAGGAAATCTGACAAGCGCGTCTTTTTAATTTGTCCATTTTTGGTTAATAAGATAAGGCGGGCATCCACGGCAAAGGAACTAACAAGCACGGCCCCAATCAAATGATCTTCGGAAGGAAGCGTAATGAGGGCGTTAATGTGTTTACCTTCTTCTTTCCATTTGGTATCGGGTAAATCATAGACCGGAATCAATAAATATTGGCCTTTGTCCGTAAACGCTAACAAGGTATCCAGGGTGGTTGCTTGTCCCATCGCCACTAACGTATCACCCGGCTTAATGCCAGGGAATAATGCATCGGAACTACGGAAACTTTTCACCGAGGCGCGCTTCATATACCCATCCCGGGTAACGGCAATCATCACATCTTCTTTGGCGATTAAATCGCGTTTATCAAGTTGAACGGTTGTTTCGGGTGGAGGAATGATTTCTGTTTTACGAGGCGAAGCGAATTGTTTTTGGATTTCTTTGAGTTCTTTGATAAGGCGACGGTCAAGTTTTTCCCGGTCTGCAAGAATGCCTTCTAAGGCGGCAATCATTTCGGCGAGTTCTTTTTTCTCTTCTTCCAGTTGATGAATATCGGTATTCGTTAACTTATAAAGTTGTAAATTGACAATGGCTTCCGCTTGGACTTTTAAAAAACCATACGCTTTTTCTAAATTCGCCATTGCATCGGCTTTATCTTTACTCGCACGGATGGTTTTAACAACGTCATCCAAAATGGAGATGGCTTTGATGAGCCCTTCCACAAGCACAAAGCGTGCTTGCGCTTTTTCTAAATTGAATTGAGAAACACGGGTGATCACATCGACTTGATGTTCAATGTACGCATCAAGATAATCGATTAAACCAAACGTAATCGGATGGTCGTGATGAATCGCGACCATATTCGCAGAAAAGGACGATTTTAATTCGGTTTTTGCATAAAGATACGCAAGAATTTTATCGGCCTGCGCATCTTTTTTGAGATCAATGGCAATGCGTAAACCTTGGTGATCGGACTCATCGCGAACTTCAATGATACCATCGATAATTTTTTTAAAACGAATTTCATCCATCGCTTTGACAAGCGAGGATTTCACAACGCCATACGGGATTTCAGTGATGATGAGTTGTTGACCTTCTTTGGAGGTTAACGTTTCCACGCGGGATAATATTTCAACCCGACCGTGACCCGAAGCATACATACTTTTGAGTTGATCGGTTTCATAAATTAGTCCCCCCGTAGGGAAATCCGGTCCTTTAACAATGGATAAAAGATCTTCAAGCGTACTACGTTTATGCGTCAAGCGATAAATCGTCGCTTCAATGAGTTCTCCTAAATTGTGTGGAGGAATATTGGTGGCCATCGCCACCGCAATCCCTTGGGTTCCGTTGAGTAATAAGTTGGGGAAACGCGCCGGTAAGACGACCGGTTCTTTTTGGCTGTCATCAAAGGTCAACTGCATATCGACCGTATTTTTTTCAATGTCTTGGATGAGTAACTCACTAATATGGGCTAAGCGTGATTCGGTATAACGATGGGCAGCGGCATTATCGCCATCAATCGAACCGTTATTCCCTTGAAAATCAATCAAGGGAACACGAAATTTCCATGGTTGCGACATGTGCACTAAGGCATCATAAATGGAAGCGTCACCATGAGGATGATATTTCCCCATGACATCCCCAACTGAGGTGGCACATTTGCGATACGGTTTAAAAAAAGTATTCCCTGCGTGATGCATGGCATAAATAATGCGACGTTGAACTGGTTTTAATCCATCACGTATGTCAGGGATGGCACGATCTTGAATGACATATTTGGCATAGGTCGCGTAGCGATCTCCCATGATGTCTTCAAGGGTTGCTTGTTGAATATGTTCTTCAATAACGGGTGTTTCTTTCTCTTTTTTTGCCATCGTTACACTGCGACCTTTCCTAACGTATCATCCGCAGAAAATTTCACATTTTCTTCCACCCATTTGCGGCGAATCGTTGTATCTTTTCCCATTAACACGGTGACACGACGTTCCACGGTTAAAGGATCTTCGATATTCACTTGAATGAGCGTACGTGTACTGGGATCCATCGTGGTTTCTTTCAGCTGGGAAGCATTCATTTCCCCAAGTCCTTTATAACGAGAAATACGGTAAGGTGATCCAATTTTCTTTTTTGCACTTTCGAGTTGTTCATCATTCCAGGCATAGGCAAACTTCATGGTTTTTTCATTAAGAACGCGGTAAAGAGGAGGGATCGCAATAAAGATTTTCCCTGCATGAATGAGCGGTCGCATGTGGTGATAGAAAAACGTGAGTAAGAGGGTTTGAATATGGGCACCATCGGTATCCGCGTCTGTCATAATAATGATTTTTCCATATTTGGCATCGGCTAAATCAAAACTGGGACCGACACCCGCACCAATCGCATGGATGAGGGTGGCAAATTCGGTATTTTTTAACATTTGATCCATTGTGATACTATCGGTATTGAGCGGTTTACCGCGCAACGGTAAAATGGCTTGATGAACGCGATCACGACCGTTTTTAGCGGTACCACCCGCCGAATCACCTTCGACAATAAACAGTTCATTGGCAGGATAATCTTTGCTTTGGGCCGGGGTAAGTTTATCCGATAAGATCATCTCTTGACGCAATTTTTTATTGCCGCGTGCTTCTTCTTTAGCTTTGCGGGCCGCAACGCGTGCCGAGGCCGCATCCAAGCATTTTTTGACGAGAGAAACTGCAAATTCTTTATGTTCGGCTAAGTAATAACTTAAGGCGGTATAAAACATATTTTGCACCGCTGATAAGGCATCCGGGGTTCCTAATTTTCCTTTGGTTTGCCCTTCAAATTCAAGTTTCCCTTCAGGAATGCGTAAACTAATGATCGCCGTTAAACCTTCGCGAATATCGCTTCCTTCAAGTTTTTGTTTGTTTCTTAAAAGTTCATTTTTCTCCGCATAATCATTGATGGCGCGGGTTAATGCGGTTCGGAAACCATTTTCATGGGTTCCTCCGTCTTTGGTGCGGACGTTATTGACATAAGAATAAATGTTTTCGTTATAGTCTTGTTGGCAATATTGAAGCGCGATTTCAATATTCATGCCTTGAACGACCTCTTCAAAGGTGATGACATCGTGAAGGCGATCTTTATTTTCATTCAACGATTCAATGTATTCTTTAAGACCTTCTTCATAATAATATTCTGCGGTTTGATTGGTTCGTTCATCGACAATTAAAAAGCGTACGCGTTTCATTAAGAAAGCTGATTCTTGTAAATGCGTTGTGATGGTTTCCCATTTAAATTCCACGGTTGAAAAAATCGATGGATCGGGTTTGAAACGAATCAAACTGCCTGATTTTGTTGTTTTACCAACTACTTCTAAGGGCTTGATGACTTTACCACCTTGTTCAAAACGAATGTGATGAATGGCACCATCACGGTACACGGTCACATCTACATATTCGGATAATGCGTTGGTAACGCTGGCACCAACTCCGTGTAAACCCGCACTGGAAACATAGTTTTTATCGTTAAATTTACCGCCGCTATGGAGCGTTGAAAAAATAATTTCAATCGCAGGGCGATTGGTTTGTTTTTGAATCCCAACGGGAATGCCACGACCCTTGTCAGCGACACTTAACGATCCATCTTTATGAAGGGTAATTGTAATAAGGTCACCAAAGCCGGAAAGTGCTTCATCGATGGCGTTATCGACAATTTCCCATACTAAATGATGCAAACCGGTGCTATTGGTTGACCCAATATACATCGCAGGACGTTTGCGTACCCCCTCGAGTCCTTCAAGGACAGAAATACTATCCTCGTTATAACTCGTTATTTTCTTATTAACTTCTTCCATTTTTCGTTTATGATTAACCTAATGCATTATAACAAATTTAGAAAGGTATTTTAAAATAAACGTGATATGAACTACTTAATTCCTGTTTTAGCATTCTTGGTTAGTTATCTTTTTGCCTCGTTTCCGAGTGGGGTTGTGATTGGGAAGGTGTTTTATGGTAAAGATGTGCGTCAATTTGGCTCCGGCGGAACGGGGATGACCAACGTCTATCGAACCCTTGGTATCCAAGCGGCGCTTGCCGTATTTGTTCTTGATTTATCCAAAGGCATTTTACCCGTCTTACTCACGTATCAAGCGGCATTTGTTTGGACTTCCGTAGGAGTCGAGGTTTTACTTCTCGGCCAATTTGCAATCTTTTTATCGGGTTTAGGAACGACCTTGGGGCACTGTTATCCCATCTTTGCTCAATTTCGTGGAGGCAAAGCCGTTTCTTCGGGTGGTTCTTACATGCTGATGACCAATTGGCTCATCGCGATCATCAGTATTACTTTTTTTGTCATCATGATTCGCGTGAAAAAAATCGTCTCCCTTTCTTCCATTTTAGGATATGGATTAGGCGTCACACTGGCCGTGGTTTTCTGGCTTGTTCCAGGTCTTAATGCGCTGGGTTATTGGAATGGCATGAACGATGCTGGATATTTTTATCCGCTTTCCTTGTTGGTCATTTATGCGATTCTTTTATGGCGACATAAAGAAAATATCCAACGCCTTCTCGCTGGGAAAGAGTTGGATTTTAAAGCGAAAAAACAAACCAAACAACCTTAACGGTTGGAATTCATTTGATTAATAACCGCGCGAACTTGGGCTTCCGAAGGTTTGCGACCCATCGATAAGAACATCGCACGAATCATTTTTTCGTTGATAGGAGGATTCTTTTTGAGTTCGCGTTGGAAATACCAACGGGCTCCAAAGAAACCTGCAACGGCACCACCCACAAGACCGATGGCTAAGTATAAAATTGTTTGCCAAATATCCATTTTTTTCTCCTTTAATTAAGCGCGTCCATCATAACTTCCATCATCGGTGCGGACAATAATGACTTCACCGGCGGAAATAAATAAAGGAACACGAATTTTATAACCTGTTTCCAAGAGGGCATCTTTCATCGCTTTATTCACGGTATCTCCTTTGACTGCAGGTTCGGTTTCCGTGACTTGTAAATTCACTTTTGCCGGTAAGGAAATGCCTAATAGTTCATCTTCGTATTGAAGGATTTCAATTTCTTGTTCGGTTTTTAAAAAATTAAGTTCCCATTCCAATCGTTCTCGACTAATTTCGAGTTGATCAAACGTTTCTTGGTCCATAAATACAAGATTGCCTGCTGATTCATAAAGATACGTCATTTTACGTTTATCGAGTGTCACTTTTTCGACATCCGTTCCGCTTAAAAACGACATTTCTGTCGTCGAACCCGAGCGAAGGTTTCGCACTTTGACTTTAACCACCATTTTGCGCATGGCAGTTTTATTTAAGGCGACATCAATCACCGTGTAAAGATTTTGATCGTAGACGAAGTGATTGCCTGGGCGTAATTCCGTTGCGTTCACTTAGCGAATCTCCTTATTTCTTTTCTTTGTGGACGGTGGATTGGTTGCATCGTGCACAATATTTTCTAATTTCCATCTTTTCAGGATGCGTACGGCGGTTTTTGCTCGCTAAGTAATTTTCTTCACCACAAATTGTGCATTTTAACATAAATGTATCGCGCATATAAATCTTCTCCTTTAACGCTTATCAATCATAGCATATCTTACGGCAAACTATGTAGCACTTTCAAGTTTATCGCGCCAGTTTTCTTCTTCCTGGTTGGCCTTTAATAAGGCAATCTCAAGGGCGTATGGCGGACGTTCATTCACATAAGGGGTTTCCAAGATTTTTGGGATGCCTTCTAAGCGCGGATGATGGACGTAGGAAGCAATCGTTTTAAAACCAATCGTCCCGTAACCAATATTTTCGTGACGGTCTTTTCGCGCCCCTCGTGGATTTTTAGAATCGTTAATATGAACGACTTTTAATCGCGATAAACCGATGATGTGATCAAATGTTTCAATGATTTCATCCACATTTTCCACCGCATAGCCTGCATCGGCGATATGACATGTATCCAGGCATACTCCGAGGCGATCAGGATACGCGCAATGATCGATGAGATAACGAATTTCTTCAAAGGTGATGCCCACTTCGGTTCCTTTTCCGGCCATAGTTTCTAGCGCAATCGTAACATGGGTACCATCTTGGGATAAGACTTCATCCAACCCCTTAACGATGGAATCAAGCGCGGCTTGCGTCCCCATGCCCACATGGGCGCCGGGATGTAACACGAGCATGGAAAAACCCATTTGGTGGACGCGACGTAATTCGCGGATAAGAAATTCCACGCCAATCGCGTACGTTTCCGGTTTGACGGTGTTGCCTAAATTAATGATATAAGGGGCATGGACGACGACTTTACTTGCATCCATGCCGGATGCTTCAAGCAACGCTCGTCCTTCTTGAATGCGCATGCTTTCAATGGGTTTGCGGATAGAATTTTGCGGGGCTCCCGTATAAATCATAAACGTGCTGGCCCCATAAGAAAGTGCCGTTTTGACCGCGCCTTCTAAATAATCGGGTGCTGTCATATCAATATGACTCCCAATCCATAATTTACTCATCTTTTTTCCCTCCGTATAACCGTTTTCGAATGACGGCATCTATCGCTTTCCGTTTGTATTTTTGCTTCACGCGTTCAACGGCTCGTTTCACCTTCTTTTTATACCCCGGTTTAACATCTTTACTTGCGTAACGTTGAATCGCTTTTTTAATATCCCGTTTAAGTTCAGGTTGTTCCACGTGTTTCCAAGTCCGTTCGGGGGCCACTTGCTTTAATCCGGATTCTTTTAAAGTCATCCGCGTAAACGTAATGCCTTTTTGGGTTAGCGTATCAATCGCCCGTTGTTGGTCTTTGGTGTAAAACACATAACTTGTTCCGGTAGCACGATAGCGTCCCGTTCTTCCGGCACGATGAAAGTAATAGGCAAGATCACGTGGAAGATCCAAACTGACGACATCGGAAATGTCCGGTAAATCCATGCCGCGTGCGGCAATATCGGAAGCACAAATGAGGGTAAACTCGCCTTGTGCAATTCGACGTAGCATCATTTTTCTTTCGCGATGACCCATGTCTCCATGGAGTAAACCTAACGTTAGTCCTTTTGCGGTTAAAGAGGTGTGAAATTGTTGAATACGGTCGACAGTGGAGGCAAAAACAAGCATACGATACGGTTGAACATGGTCAACGAGGCGTAAAAACGCATCGACTGGTTCTTGATGCCGTGTATCAACAAGAAAATGGTTGACTTGAGTATTGTTGACGGTTTTTTCGGTAGGTTCAAAAATGTGATCAGGACGAATATAGGCACGTAACACGCCTAAAAGCGGCTTGGATAAGGAGGCAGAAAAAACAAGCAACTGTGGCGCATCCATCGTTTTTAACATCGCATCGACATCGTGCACAAAGGAGGCATCCAGTAACATGTCCGCTTCATCTAAAACAAGCGTTTTAATCCGTTGAAAGGGCGTATGGGACATGGCCTGAAGCACACTGGTCAGGCGTCCTGGTGTTAGGCATAAAACATGCGGTTCTTGTTTTAAGGCGTGAACATCGTCTTCCAAGGCGGTTCCGCCAGTAAGACGCATGATTTTAACCCAAGGAAATGCTGCATCGGCGATTGCCTTCGCAAAGTGATACGTTTGGGTGACGAGTTCACGGGTAGGAGAGACAATCATGAGTTGCAAGCCTGCCTGCGCATCTAATCTCGCAAAACTAGGTATTAAAAAAGCATGAGTTTTACCACTACCGGTTTCAAAACGAGCGATGAGCGATTCCCCGCGAAGGGCGGAAGGAATCACGACTTGTTGAACCGGGGTTGCCTGATGATACCCTAAGGCGGCTAATGCTTGTACAAAGCCCGGTTCTAAGGCAAAGGAAGAAAACGGAAAGGCTGCCTTATTCATGGGATAACCTCGGTAATGCTTGTTGAAAAGGAGTTAAGACCGTCAATTGAGGATCAAGACGTAAGAGGTAGTTTTTCATCACAGGCAAAAAGATTTCTTCAATTTCATGAGCGAGTTCGACATAGTTAAATTGGTCGTTGACGATGCTTCGTCGTACGTGATGGGGCGCATCCCCGGAAAGAAAACAATCATATCCTTCTTGTTGGGCGATGGCATAACTTCGTGAACCACCCCCTCCGACAAGGGCAACTTTGTGAATCAAGGAGGCTCCTTCCGCAAGATACCAGCTATACGGTAAATGTAATTGTTGACGGACATAGTCAACGAAAGCTTCCATGGGCATCGGTTGGTGAAGGTGACCGCCCCGCGCCATCGGATCGCCGAGGAGTGGTTGAATGTTGTGGAGATTGAGCGCCGAGGCCAAAGCATCATTCATCCCACCACGCCCTTCATCAAAATTGGTGTGTAAGGAGTAGACGGCAATGCCGTGGGCTTGTAACCAAGCGACATAGTGACGTTTGCGCTCATCGCGACGTAACACCGCGCCCTTGGGTCCATAAATAAAGGGATGATGGGTAATGACAAGGTCGGGTTTTAAGGTCTCTAAGGTCGCTTGATGCATATATTCTAAATCCAAGGTGACCACCACTTTTTGGATTGAAGTCGGTAAAGGACCGACCATCAAGCCGATATAATCATGATATTTTTCCGCAAGACGTTTGGGAAAATCTTTACCAAAGTGTGTGAGTAAGGTTTTAGTGTTTAACATGGTTCTTTAACCATTGTAAGCGTTTTTGATCTTTTTCCGTTAATGAAACCGTCCTCATTAAGGTTTCTAAGCGATTGAATTCACTTTTTTTCCACGCCAAGAATGTGGGTGATTGCTGTTCTAATAACCGTGGACCTAAATAGAGTTGGGCGGCAGTGAGTGTTTCTTTACCTTTAACTAAGAAAAGAAATGGGTAAAATTTCCCATGGACGTGAACCATGTTTTCCTCGCGAATTCGCCACCCTGTTTGGGTGACATACGCCCGTAATGAGTCCACATCGGATTGCGGACCCAGTAGAAGATAAGATAATTGTTGTGTGGCTTTGGGATGCGTGTGAAGGATCGTTTGAATGGTCAATCCCCCCATCCCTGTAATGATGGCGGTATTGACCTCCGCGGGTAATTGGGCAAGCCCATCGGCTTGATAGGCGATAACTCCACAGCCTTCGAGTTGCTGCTTAAGATGCTGAAAACTGGCATCAGAAAGTTCGGTGGCGTAGACCTTATGCGAAAGTTTTGTCGCGATGGCTCGTGCGAGATAACCGTGATTCGAGCCAATATCGACGGGAATCATCGCGGCATCTATCCACGCTAATAAGGGTTTTAATCGCGGGGGAAGCAAACCCATGTTTAATGGTCTCGGTAATCCCCTAAACGTTTCGCACGTGTAGGATGGCGAAGTTTACGAATGGCTTTGGCTTCGATTTGACGAATCCGTTCGCGGGTGACACCAAATTCATGCCCCACTTCTTCTAAAGTACGGGGACGATTGTCATCTAAACCATAGCGTAAACGTAAGACGCGTTCTTCGCGATCGGTCAAATCTTGCATGATTTTATAAAGTTCTTCTTTTAAAAGAACTTGGGTCGTATGATCAGAAGGCGAGGTTGCTTCTTTATCTTCGATAAAATCACCTAAATGCGAGTCATCTTCCTCCCCAATAGGCGTTTCTAAAGAAACAGGTTCGAGGGCAATGCGTTGGATTTCGCGAATGCGTTCGGGGGATAAGAATCCTTCGAGTTTAATACTGATTTCTTCGGCAGTCGGTTCGCGACCGAGTTCTTGAACAAGTTGGCGTTGAACGCGCGTCATTTTATTGATCGTTTCCACCATATGAACCGGAATACGAATCGTTCGGGCTTGGTCGGCAATCGCGCGGGTGATCGCTTGACGAATCCACCATGTTGCATACGTTGAGAATTTAAAACCTTTGGTGTAATCAAACTTTTCCACGGCTTTAATAAGCCCCATGTTTCCTTCTTGAATGAGATCTAAGAAAAGCATCCCACGACCGACATAATGTTTGGCCAAATTGACGACAAGACGTAAGTTGGCATTAATGAGGCGGTCTTTTGCTTCCATATCCCCGGCAATAATGGCTTTGGCAATTTCGACTTCTTCTTCGGGTTTCAATAAATCCACTTTTCCGATTTCTTTTAAGTACATTTTCACCGAATCATTGACCTTGACTTCACTATTGGCAAAAATATCGGGTCGATCGACTTCTTCTTCGGACACATCGGGTTCATATTCAGTTTCAAACGGTTCTTCTTCTACACTCAAATCGACATTTTTTAATTCTTCTTCGTCGACTTCTTCCTCGAGGTCTTCTTCCTCTTCGATTTGAACATTAATGTTTTTGTTTTTGAAGTACATTACCAATTGGTCAGTATCATCTTCGGATAATTCTAAATGTTCAATGGCGTCGAAAAGTTCATCTTGGATAATGAAACCTTCGGATTTTGCTTTCTTTTCAAAGCGTTTTTTGACTTGATCCAATGTTTCAAAAACATTGTCTTCTTCATCGTCTTTTTTACTTTTTTTGATTTTGGATAATAACAGCATTTCGCCGTCATTATTCGGGGTCTTTTTCGCTGATTTCTTCATTACTTCTTCCTCCGGTTGATTGAGATTTTGTTTGCGTTTGGCCATGGGGTGATTCCTCCTTTTGAATCGTGCGTAATTGTTGGATGAGCTTGGCTTGTTCGACGGGTGATTTTCCAATCATGCCGGCTTCGATTTGCTTCTGTGTTCGCATGCGCTTCTTTTCCTGGGTCATGGTTTCTAGCCACTCGCGAAATGATGCTTCGGTCCCTTTAGGTTGAGTGCTATCTTCACTAAGATCCGTCAATGTTTGAATGAGGAGCGGGGCTTGTTCATGACTGGAATTACTAATTGCGAGAATAAGATGTTGTAATTCTTGTGGTTTTTTCGGTCCGAGGGCCAGCATAAATTCGGCAATGTGGCGATATAGTTGATCGGTGAACGCTTTGATGTTCGTTTGATAGAATTCCACTGCCTCTGGATTGATGAGCATATTGAATAACATCGCTTTTTCCGCCCGTTTGAGTCGGGTAATGACTTCTTTTTCCGGACGTAACTTTTGAAACACATCTTCTTGATTGTGTTTAGGTTGGAGTTTTTGGAGTTGTGTTTCTAATGTTTTGACAGGATAACCGGTTTTATCCGCAAGCCGTTTTAAATAATCGAAGCGTTCGAGTTCTGGTGCATGGACTAAGTAGGGGAGAACATTTTGAATAAAGATAACTTTGGATTCGGTGGAATCAAGCGAAAGATATCGTTCATAATAGGCAAACGTGAAATCCATCTTGTTGACGAGTTTATTAAGGTAATTTTCTAATCCTTCACGACCTTGCTCAAGCACAATTTCATCCGTATCTTTATCTTGTTGGGGGTCATAAATAAAGCGGAAGGGGATGGCGTTTTCTTGAAGCAGTGGAATTATTTTTAGCATTGCTTTCATCCCTGCTTCATCCGGATCTAAGGCGATGCGACATTCCACCCCTAAACGTTTGAGCATTGTGGCATGAAATCCCGTAAAAGATGTGCCCATTAAGGCAACCGCTTGCGGTATGCCTGCTTGGTGAAGCGCAATTACGTCCATAAAGCCTTCCAGGACATAAACGTGTTGTGAACGCTTGGCGGCAAGTTTGATATTCGCATAATTATAGAGCAACGAACTTTTATTAAAAATCGGTGAGTCTGAAGAATTAGAATATTTTGCTTGTCCTTCTTTTTCTGCGAGTAAACGACCCGAAAAACCAATCATTTGTCCATTAGGATTCGTAATGGGAAACATAATGCGACCGGTAAAGCGATCGAATAAACCGTCTTGTCCTGCATGAAAACCAAGCGCTTCAATGGTTGTTCGGGTGTGCCCCTTTTTGAGCAAGTAAGGTATCAGGGTTTTGCCTTGATCACCAGCGTAGCCGATTTGAAAGGTTTGAATGGTTTCTTCGGTTAAACCGCGTTGAATTAAATATTGGCGAGCTGATAACCCTTCATCACTCGCGAGAATGAATTGATAATAAGAAACAACATCTTTTAAACATGCAAAATAGGGTTGTTGGTTTTTTTGGGTTTCCGTAAGGACTTCTTCTTGTAATTGGGGATCTTCCATCCCGACATAGTCTGCTAATTTCTTAACGGCTTGAGGAAAAGGAACTTTCTCGTATTGTTGAATGAAATGAATGGCGGAACCCCCGGTACCACAGACAAAGCATTTAAAGATTTGTTTATCCGTAGAGATGGATAAGGAAGGATTCGTGTCTTGATGAAAGGGACAAATTGCAACATAACTTTTCCCTTTTCGCTGAATCGGGATGTAGCGACCGACGATATCAATGATGTCCGCTTTATCGATGAGACGTTGAAGAAAATCTTGAGTAAATTGCATAGAGCCTCCTTTCTGAAACAAATGGATAGATTATAATAAACTACTAAATAACAACTAACTAAATGCTAATAAAATACTTTAACTTGAAAATAACGAATTAAGTCGTCGATTGGCATTCGTAGCTGTTTCATCGAATCACGGTCACGAATTGTCACTGTTTGATCGGTGGATGTCTCAAAATCTATGGTTACACAATACGGTGTTCCAATCATATCTTGACGGCGATACCGTTTACCAATACTTCCCGATTCATCGTAGGTGACCATAAAGTGTTTGTTTAAGATGGTCATTACTTCCTGGGCTTTTTCACCTAATTGTTTGGATAAAGGAAGGATGGCAATTTTATAAGGGGCAATCGCGGGATGCAATTTTAAGACGAGACGAGTATCTTTTTCAAGTACTTCTTCCTCAAACGCATCATTAAGCACGGTTAACGCAAGACGATCTAAACCTAACGATGGTTCAATCACATAAGGAATGTATTTTTCATTGGTTTCTGGATCTAAATACGATAAATCCTCTTTACTCATTGTCATATGTTGCGTTAAATCGTAATCGGTACGAGAGGCAATACCCCATAGCTCACCCCAACCAAAGGGGAATGCGTATTCAATGTCCGAGGTTCCCTTTGAATAAAAGGCAAGTTCTTTTGCATCATGTTCACGAAGACGTAAATGATCTTTTTGAATGTTTAAGGAACTTAAGTAAGCAAGACATTGTTCTTGCCAATACGAATACCACGTTGCTTCGGTTCCGGGTTTGCAAAAGAATTCAAGCTCTAACTGACTAAATTCACGCGTACGGAACGTAAAGTTTCCGGGTGTGATTTCGTTGCGGAAGGCTTTCCCAACACTGGCGACGCCAAAAGGGACTTTTTTGCGTGTTGTTCTCGCAATATTTTTAAAATTAACAAAGACCCCTTGAGCAGTTTCGGGTCGTAAATAAACCGCGGATTTCGAATCTTCAACGACCCCAATATGGGTTTTAAACATCATATTGAATTGGCGAATGTCGGTAAAATCATGCGATCCACATTTCGAACACGCCACGCGTTCTTCTCGAATGATGTTTCCAAAGGTGGTAGGATCGATGCCGGCAAGATCACGATCAGGAAAGGCTTGTTGAATGAGTTGATCAGCACGATGACGCGCCTTACACACTTTGCAGTCAATTAAAGGATCGTTAAACGTAGCGACGTGTCCGGTTGCTTCCCATACTTTGGGATTCATTAAGATTGCGGAATCAATTCCTACATTCGTAGGCGATTCTTGGACAAAGCGTTTCCACCATGTCCGTTTTAAATTGTTAATGAGTTCAACACCCAACGGTCCATAATCCCAGGTATTGGATAACCCACCATAAATTTCTGAACCTTGATAGACAAAACCCGTGCTGATAAGATGCGTTACTAACGTGTCAAACGAATGTTTTTTCATAGAATACCTCGCTGATACAGCAAGGGTTATTATGGGGCTTACCGACTATCGTGTCAACCCACTATAAGTGTATATCGTGAAATAATGTGAGAAAGTTTTGAAAGCTTATTAAGGGGATATTAAAGGAAAATAAGGCATGATCATGATGCATTTTTAATAAGCGAAATAATGCCGTTTCGTGAATACCTAAGCGTGGTCCATGCCGATAAAAATCACGGATAAAGGTTAACTGATCCACCGGGACATGCGGTTCTTGTAATGTTTCTGCACACGGCTTACATAAAAACCCGCCTTCTTTTAAACTTAACGAATAAATCGCTTTTTTCGTATGACAACGGACACATTGATCCAAGGTTAACGGAATACCATTTTGTTCCACAAGAAAACGATAAAACTCATTTAAGGCGACAAGTGGTTGATGCGATAAGGTTTCTACCGCATTAACATAGGGTTTGAAATAACGAGGCGCATCCTCTTCCTCAATATATTTGATCGCCAGCTCGATGAGAACTTCATAAGCCATTAAAGCTTGAATCGATGTTAATTTTTGTAAGGGATGAAATTTCAAACGGGCTTCTTGAAAGACGCGTTTTCCTTTTCGGTCACCAAAATAAAACGTCGAAAAGGCCCCCCGACTTACTGCCGCAACCATCGCGGACTGTTTGGGTTGACTATTGGCGACAAAGACGGTCGTTTTTCCTTGTGGGGTTAAAACAAGCAAGGCAGCTTGGCGTTCTTTAAAGGGGGAAACATTGAGAATAAAACCATCAAATGCTTCGTTCAAAGTAAACCAAATTCCTTTAAGCGGTCAATGGAATTACGCCAATTCTTTTCGACTTTGACAAACAATTCTAGGGCAATCGTTAGGTGGAGATGGCGCTGGACATCTTTAATGGTCGCCAGGCGAATCGAACGAATACGTTGACCTTTTTGGCCAATTAATATGCCTTTTTGGGATTCTTTTTCCACAATAATTGATGCATACAACGTCTTCACACCTTCGATTGTCTCAATATCATCAATCGTTACAGCGACACTATGCGGGATTTCTTCATAGGTGTAATAAAGCACTTTTTCACGAATGAATTCGGTCAGACGAAAGGCTTCAGAGACATTGGTTTTCGTTTGCACGGGGAAATAGCGATGCCCTTCGTTTAAATACGGTTTCATCGCATCAATGAGTTCAGGAAGGAGTGCCTTTTTTAAAGCGGATAATTCAAGAATCTGCGCATGAGGCACACTTGCTTGATAGGTCGTTTTCAGTGCGGACATCGTTTCAATCGTCACTAAATCGATTTTATTAAAGGCAAAAATAAGATTTTTTTCAGTTTTAATTCGATCAAGAATATACTGATCTCCTTTGCCAAAAGGGACGGAGCTATCAATGAGTAACACGACTAAATCTACGCCTTCGATCGATCCAAAGGCATGCGCATTCATGCGTTCACCTAAACGGGCTTGAGGTTTATGAATCCCTGGCGTATCGACAAAAACAATTTGGCAATCCTCCGCGTCATACACCCCTTGAATCGGATGGCGCGTGGTTTGTGATTTATCGGAAACAATGGAAATTTTTTCACCCACTAAGGCATTTAATAACGTAGATTTACCTGCATTAGGACGACCAATAATGGTCACAAAACCGGTTTTCATTTTTTTCCCGGTAAAACCGCACCATCAAAAGCATATGGGAGAAGTTCCTTCACCGTCATCGTGAGCGAATCACCATGGCGATTTGCTAAATACACGGGGGTTGAAGGGGGGACTAATTCGGCCATGACTTGTCGGCATGCACCACACGGAGAAATCGGATCATCGGTATGGCCAAACACGGCCAGGGCAACGATATCATCCTGACGGTAGCCTTCAAGGTAAGCACGAAATAATGCGTTACGTTCAGCACAAACCGTTAAACCATACGAGGAGTTTTCAATGTTTGCCCCTTGGATGACGTTACCATCTTTCATGATAATGGCGGCCCCCACGGGAAAATGGGAGTAAGGCGTATAGCCTAATGTCGCCGCTTTCATCGCGACGGCAATTAATGCGTCTTTATTCATGCGTTCACTCGCTTTCCTAAGATATGATCTTGAAGTTTTAACATGATGGCTTCGGCAGTAGGATCATCATGATGATACCCTAAACAATGTAACACACCATGAACGAATAAAAAGGAAAATTCCCGAATGGGAGTGTGGCCATATGCTTTTGCTTGATAGGCTGCCTTTTCATAACTGATAATTAATTGTCCTAAGGGAAGGGGGGCATTTCCTTTCACCGAAGGAAGCACTTCAAATTGAGGAAAACTTAATACATCCGTGGCTTTATCGATATGGCGGTATTGTTGGTTATACCGTTTCATCGTTGCATTTGAGGTGATCCAAACATCAAGATGGAGTTGAGATGGTAAGTTTAACGTATCAATGATGCGTTGAAACAACGTTTCATATAGCGAAGATAAACCAAGCGACGTTAATTTTTTAGGTTGTTGTAGCGTTAAGGTCACGCCTTTATTCTATCATAGTTACTTCGAATTAAGGAATTGGTCAAGGGTGGTAAAATAACGCGTTTGATTTTCGCGATACGCGTGAAAATCACGGCGAACGTGAAAGAACGTGAAAAAGACAGAAAGACCTGTGATCCACGAACTAAAATGAGAAAACGGAGCGAGAGCATGATACTCGTTGAGGGCCCCAAGAATCAAACCGATAAGGACGACCCAATACATTCCGTGGGCAAGCACGATGCGTAAGGCATGCCGTTGTAGGTGAATAAATGTTGCTTGAGTCAACGGATACGAGATCTTTTTTTCGAGTTCACTTAAGCGCCTATTGGCCTTTAGGAAGTGAGGATGCACAAAAAACTCTAGTAAGATATATAAAACAGCGACACCGATATAAATAAGTAATAAGAACCAAGAAAGGGAGGCGAGATAAATCACAATTACGCCTTGAATCACCCCATGGCTATATTTTTTTAAAGGAAGCGAAGCTTGATATTGAAGTAACCACAGCCACCGTTTGAATTGGTTTTCATTGTTAAGAAGCGTGTGATACACCTGCCACCCTCGCCGTTGAAAGTGAAGGTAAGCATATCCGTGGTAAAGTAAAAAAAGCAACTGGACACTAAAAAATAAGATGATCCAAAGCGATTGACCTTTCCAAGGATCGATCCACCAAAAGAAAATGGCAAACAGCCAAGAAACACTCGCCCAAAGTGCAAATAGCGGCCACGATAAGAACGGGGTTTGTGGCATTTTCGGAGGTGGAGCAGCAGGCATCATAGCATCCATGACAAGACTATATCGGGTGAAAATCTCCCAAAAGGCGCGATGGGACATTGTTGATTCACCAGTGTACGGATCATAAATTGTTAAAGAATGCCGTTTAGGACGAACGAGGACATAATGTGGGGAATCCGGTTGAATGAGGGCAATAAATGGTTTGCGTAGTTTTTGAAACGTCGGAAAATGATAATATCGTTGCGGTTTTAAAATTAGCCCATGGGTTTTGGCCGCTACCACTAAATCCCAAAACGAGCTCTGCTTCGGTAAAGTGACGTTAAGAAATAAATAACCTGGATGGTGATGTACAAAGGCTAATGCCACATTTAAAACAAGACGACCACACGTATCCGTTTCGGTTTGGTGTAACGTATATTTCAACATTACTTATCAATAGGACACCAAAAACAAAAAGGACCCGAAGGTCCTTTGTTTATTTGAATTTTTTACGCGCTGCTTCTTTGGATTTTAATTTACGTTTAAGTCCTGGTTTGAGATAGAACTCACGTTTACGGGCTTCTTGTAAGACGCCTGATTTATTCACTTGTCGTTTGAAGCGACGCATTGCTTCATCGAGTGATTCATTTTCACGTACCGGTGTTTTTGCCATATTGTTCCACCTCCTTCCAATAACCTCAACTATTATAGACAACCTTTCCTTGAGTTGCAATCAAAAACGTTAGTAGGATCCGCTTGCTTTTTGTCCCGCTAAAATCGCAATCCCGCTGGAGGTTCCAATGCGTGTCGCCCCCGCGGCAATCATCGCTTTCATCGTGGCTAAATCGCGAATCCCTCCAGAGGCTTTGACTTCAAGCGCATCGCCCACGGTTTGTTTCATAAGACGAACGGCGTCCACGGTGGCACCGCCATTGGCAAAACCGGTGGAAGTTTTGACAAAGTTTGCCCCCGCTTTTTGACTGATCTTGCACGCATAGACGATGTCCTCTGGCGATAACATCGATGTTTCTAAAATGACTTTGAGAATACGTGATCCACATGCGGCTTTAATTGCGGCAATTTCTTGGATGAGTACTTCATCCTTTCGTGCTTTAACCCAGGATAAGTTAATCACCATGTCAATTTCGTGGGCACCTTGGGCAATCGCAAGCTTCGTTTCTTGGACTTTGATTTCCGTGGTGTTTTGTCCTAAGGGAAAACCAATGACCGTACACACAAGGACGGAACTTCCTTCCAGTTCTTTGGCAGCAAGGGGAACATAATGCGGTTGAATACACACGGACGCAAATCCATGGGTTTTTGCTTCCTCACATAACGTGATAATGGCACTCGCAGACGCATCTTGTTTCAGTAAGGTATGATCAATATAAGTTGCTAAGTTTTTCATGATTCCTCCGAAGAAAAACGCCCGTGAAGGGCGTTTCAATACTTATTGAGCAGCTTTTGCTTTTTTCGCTTTTTTGGGAGCTTCTTCAACAGGCGCAGCTTCGGGTTGATTTACCACGAGCACTTGCTTCTTGCCATAGAAACCACATTTTGGGCAGACACGGTGCGAACGAATTGTTTGTCCACAGTTAGCACAGGTGATTAAGCCTGACACCGTGAGTTTGAAATGCGAGCGACGCATTCTTTTTTTAGTTTTTGACGTGCGATGAAATGGAACGGCCATACAATCACCTCCTTGAATACCTTGGTAATTATAGATAGAAAATTGCGGTTAGTCAATCAAAAACACTATTCGCCTTCGTGTTGGATGAAGGGAACATTCTTTTGTGCCTTCATCGTTTGATAAAGCGAGGCGGAGATGAGTCCTTCCTGTTGAAGGCTTTGAATAAACGCATCGCGAGAAAAGGAGAAATAATGCGGTAAACAACGTTTAATGCGATCGGTTAAATGGGCATAGCTTGGACGTTTCATTTTCCGATCAAACAAACTTACCTTCACATCCAACCGCCCTTGCCGGTTAATAATAAAAATCATGCGATAGTCCGGATGATAAAAAGCGCGTGAGGTTGCATCTTCCATTTCTAAATCAACAAGGCAAGAAAAAGAACTTTGATACAACGCATACCCATACGCATCAAAGGCATCGATGAGCGACGTTGAAGGATCATCACGCAACGTATTGTAAGGATAATCATAGGTTTTATCGGGTTCATAGGCATAAATGTAATTCATCGTTTGGTTGAAAAAAGGCAAATAAAACGTTTTTTCATCCCATTGAAAAGCAAAAGGAAGTTTTTTCCAATCTAAATAAGCATCGCGAATCCAATGATGTTTAATGCGGCCATGTTGTTGCAGCGATTGTTGCCCCATTTCATCCAAATAACGATCAATGGTTCGTTTGTTGAGTAATCCGCGTAATAAAATATTGGCTCGGGTTAAGGTAAACGGGTCTTCTAAATTGAAAAAAGGTCGAAAAGCATCCATCGATAGTAACATAGCACGATGTTTTAAAAAGAACGTATATTCGGGCGATTTTGCCAGTCGACGGCGCTTGGCTCGTTTATTGAGTAAGGTAAATAATTTCATACGTGCGCTCCGAGGGTAAGATACGATAAACCGACTATCACCGCGGTTTCCGTCCTTAAAATTCGCGGCCCTAACGTCAGGGGTTGATACCCTTTTGCCTTGGCAGCTACCACTTCTTCGGGGTGAAATCCCCCTTCAGAACCGATCATTAACGCAACCCGTGTACCGGGTTGAAATTGGAAGGCGGATGCCTTCATCGGGGTATCAAGATCATGCTCGGAGGCGATGAATTTAACATCAAACGGAAGGGCAATGGCGTTGTCAAAGGAATAAAGACGTTCACACGTCATTAATCGTAAGCGTTTACTTTGCATGGAAGCCTCTTTGATAATCGCATCATGTCGGGCTTGCTTTTGTTTCATGTCCGCCTCGCGCCACCGCACCACCGAATAATGGGATTGTAAGGCAATCACTTCGTGAACACCCATTTCTACGGCTTTTTGCAGGACAAAACTCCATTTATCTCCTTTAGGGACGACATAAAGTAACGTGAGGTGAAAGGGGAGTTCACGTGATTCTTCTTTGGTTTCCAGCGGTTCGATGACAAAAGGTTGAAGTGAAGCAATCTTCATGATGGTCACTACTTCATCATGAACAAGCTCAATCGTTTCTCCGACTTTAAGACGTAATACGCGCAAGGCGTGATGTATGTCCGCTTCGGAGAGCGTGAGCGTTTGACCGTTGGTATCGGCAAAAAAACGGTGCATTAACCTAACAGTTCTCCACGTTCGTCTCGGGCATCCGGATTCAAACCATAATAAGCAGCCAGGATGAGGTGGATGGCCCCGGCAACGATCATCAAACTAAGTTGAAAGGAAGGCAAGAAAAAACCAAGTGTCGCTAAAATCACGCTTAAACCGATTAACAACAAACCTCGTTTGACATAACCTAAATAAAAAAAACCAACTCCCAATATGCCAAAAAGGAGGTGAAGCATTACCACAAGGCGACGATGCTTTAAGCGAACGAGTTCAATTTTATCTTGGACGGTGAAATAGGTCGCGGTATGGTCGTTGGAAGCAGGTAATTTTTCTAAGGTGGACGTATGACAAACCGGACAAACAGTCGCAGAGACTGCCAGTAAGGTTCCACATTTTTGGCACGTTTTTTGCATGCCTCTATTATAGATTAATTTCCAAAGAAGCGTTTGAACTTTTTGAAAGGATTATCTTTGTCTTCGGCTTCCTTTCGGAACGATTCAAGCAAGTCTTTTTGCTTACGCGTGAGGGAAGACGGAGTTTCGAGTCGAAGATGAATGTAATGATCGCCAGGAGCATTGCCGCGGAGGTCTTTCACCCCTTTGCCTTTGATTTTTAAAATTTTATCGGGTTGGGTTCCTGCAGGAACGTCCACACTAATATCCCCATATACGGTCGGGACATCAAGGGAGGTTCCTAATGCCGCATCGATGAATGAGAGGGGGACTTCCATGTGAATATCATTGCCTTCGCGTTTGAAATGCGGATGTTTTTCAATGACGATTTCAATATATAAATCTCCATTTTGTCCACCTTCATGGCCGCGTTCTCCTTTATTGGGAATACGAATTTGTTGTCCGGCATTAATTCCCGCAGGAATGGTGACATCGATCGTGGTTTTCACGTGATTATAGCCTTTGCCTTTGCACGTTTGGCAAGGTGTTTTAATCGTTTTCCCTTTGCCTTTACACGTTTCACAGACAACTTCGGTTTCCATCATCCCTAAAATCGTACGCTGACGAACGCGTTGGCGTCCTGAACCACGACAGGTGGAACACGTTTCGACATCACTACTTGAGCGCGCACCCGACCCCGCACACGTGGTGCAGCTTTCATCGTATTCAATAGGGAGTGTTGCTTTCTTCCCTAAAATGGCATCCATAAATTGAATGCGGTAACGAACTTGGGCATCCGCACCGCGTTGCGGTCCAGAGCGTGCGCGTCCGCGACGTGTTCCTCCCCCAAAGAAGGACCCAAAAATATCGCCTAAATCGACATCTTGGAAGCCAGAAAAACCACCAAAGCCACCGCCTTGGAACGGATTTCCACCCGCTTGTTGATCAAAGGCGGCATGACCAAATTGGTCATACGTTGCGCGTTTTTGGTCATCATACAGCACATCATAGGCTTCTTGAACTTCTTTAAACTTGGTTTCAGCATCCGCGGCCTTATTGACGTCAGGATGAAATTGCTTAGCAAGTTTACGGTAAGCGGATTTTATCTCGTCTTTACTTGCCGATTTACTCACTCCTAAAACGTCATAATAATCGCGTTTATTGGCCATGAAATTGTCCTATTTCTTTTCGGTGAAATCGGCATCGATCACATCATCATCTTTTTTATCGGATGAGGAAGGTTCGCTGCTGCCGGCATCGCCTTGGGCGGCTTGATATTGGGCCATCACTTCGGCCGCTTTTTCAAGTTCAGAAATCTTGGCTTTCAATTTGTCGTAATCATTGTCTTTGATCGCTTGTTCGAGTTCTTCTTTGAGCTTGACGGTTTCTTCTTTTTGTTTGGCATCGATTTTATCGCCTTTTTCTTCTAAGGTTTGATTGATGCTATTGATGAATTGTTCTGCTTTGTTCTTTAATTCGACTTCTTCGCGACGTTTTTCATCGGCTTCCTTGTTGAGTTCTGCTTCTTTGACCATGCGATCAATTTCTTCTTTGCTTAAACCCGTGGTACCCGAAATCGTAATTTCTTGATTTTTACCCGAATCTAAGTCTTTGGCAGCCACTTTCACAATCCCGTTAACGTCAATCGAGAAGGTGACTTCAATACGTGGTTCTCCACGACGGGCCGGTTTAATGCCTTCGAGTTTAAAGTGACCGAGGAGCTTATTATCACGCGCCATTGGGCGTTCACCTTGATATACCATGATATCAACGGCCGGTTGGTTGTCAGCCGCAGTCGAGAAAACTTGACTCTTCGTGGTCGGAATGGTGGTGTTGCGTGTGATTAATGGGGTCATAACCTCACCCATCGTTTCAATACCTAACGTTAACGGTGTGACGTCGAGTAAGACAACATCTTTGACGTCCCCGGAAATGACGGCCCCTTGAATCGCTGCCCCCACCGAGACGGCTTCATCGGGATTGACGGAGTAATTTGGATTTTTCCCTAAGACTTTTTTGACAAGCTCTTGGACGGCAGGCATACGAATCGAACCCCCGACCATGAGAATTTCGGAAATATCGCCCGCGGTTAATTTCGCGTCGGCTAAGGCTTTACGAATGGGTTCTTCGGTACGACGGAGTAAATCTTTGGTCATGTCTTGGAACTTGGCGCGGGTTAATTTACCTTCGAAGTTAATCGGTCCATTCGCGTTTTGGCCCACGAATGGTAAGGAAATCGTGGTTTCCACCATCGAGGAAAGTTCAATTTTTGCTTTTTCTGCGGCATCTTTAAACCGTTGTAATGCCATTTTGTCCGCCAAGGTGACACCAAATTGTTGTTTAATTTGATCTTGAATCCATTTGACAATTTCATGATCCCAGTCATCGCCCCCGAGGTGGTTGTCCCCGGCCGTAGAAATGACTTCAAAGGTCCCATCGCCAATGTCAAGGATGGAGACGTCGAACGTTCCTCCTCCTAAATCGTAAACGAGGATTTTTCCTGTCTTATTGCTTTCTAAACCATACGCAAGGGCGGAAGCAGTTGGTTCGTTAATAATACGAACTACTTCTAACCCGGCAATTTGACCGGCATCTTTGGTCGCTTGACGTTGCGCATCGTTAAAGTAAGCAGGAACGGTGATGACGGCTTTTTCAATTTTTTGACCTAAGGAATCTTCCGCATATTTTTTCATGTAGGCTAAAATTTTTGCGGAAATTTCTTGCGGTGTAAATGATTTGTTTAACGCATTAACTTTGACTTTTTGATCCGTACCCATTAAGCGTTTAATCGATAAAATCGTGTCGGGATTAATGACTGCTTGACGTTTGGCCGCATCCCCGACAATTTCTTCGCCACTTGGTTTGAAGGCAACGACCGATGGGGTGGTGTTTTTGCCTTCAGGGTTTGGGATGACTTTGACTTTGCCGTCCGCTTGGACATAGGAGACGACCGAGTTGGTGGTTCCTAAATCGATTCCGATAATAATTTCTTTTGCCATAATTGTTTCTCCTTTATTTAAGCGGCACTTTCGCCGTTATTTTGTTTGGCTTCTTGTTTTGGTTCCGGTTTTTTGGAAACCGTGACGAGGGCGGGTTTGACGACCCGGTCATGAAGTTGATAGCCGGGCGATAAAATCTTCATCACACGGTCGGGTGGCCCTTCATCTTCCACCGTATCCAACGCATTCATCGTTTTGACATCAAAGGCATCACTGAGTTTGATTGGAATGACTTTGACGCCTTCCCCTTCAAGCGCTTGCTGGATTTGGTTATAAATATATTCAAATCCAACGAGATAGTTTTTGACCTTGGGATCTTCCACCGGGTTTTTTAACGCGATATGGAAGGCATCGAGGGCAGGAATGAGTTTATCAACAAAGCCTTCAGCCCGATAACGCAACGCTTCAAAGAACGTTTTTTCTTGGGATTTACGGAGATTATCCATGTCGGCATACGCCATCGCATGTTTATTTTTCCATTGATCCACTTCAGCTTTGAGAAGAACAATTTGTTCTTCAAGGGTTGGTTCTTTGGGGGTCGTTTTCGGGGATTCTGGAACGGTCTCGTTCACTTTATCTTTTTCTTTCTTTTTCATAGTTACTCCTTCTTTTCGAGGTTTTGAAAGTATTTTTCAAGCATAGTGGTGACATATTCTAAGGCCGATAAGACGCGATCATAATCCATGCGTGTTGGACCAAGAATGGCAATTTGACCTTCTTTTTCTCCCGGCATTTTGACCCGACTTGAGATAATCGATACATCGGATTTTTGTCCTTCACCCTGTCCGATTTGCACGGAAAGTGATCCATCGATTTGTCGCACTTCTTTCATGAGGCGTGGGGATTCAAGTAAGTGAAGTAAATGACGTAATTTTTCTGCATCGTTGGCAAATTCGGGCTGATTAAATAAATCCGATTGGCCATAAAGTTTTAAGCGTTCACTGGCAAAGTTGATAAATGCTTGGAAGAACGCTTGATAGATGATGTCATGTTCTTGAATGTAGTCTTGTAAAATCGGTTTAATCGCATCCATTTTTTCAACCAACTGACTCACTGGGGTCCCTTTTAGCCGGTTATTGACCATCGTCACGCATTCGGCGAGTGATTGTTTGTCAATCGATTCAGGAAGGACGAATGTTTTATTTTCAACAAACCCAGAATCGGTGATAAAGACCGCGGTTGCAGAATTATTGTCTAACGGGGTAATTTGAATGCTAATGAGTTTTTCTTGTGAGGCATTCGGTCCTAATACAACCGAGGCTAAATGTGTCATGTTGGCAAGAATTTCGGTACTCTTTTGAATGACTTCATTCACAGATTGCATCTTTTGCGACAAGATGGTTTGTAATTGAAACTTAATGGTTTCATCGACATTCCGATTGCGTAAATGATCGACATAATAACGATACCCTTTCGAGGAAGGAATTCGTCCCGACGACGTATGCGTTTTTTCAAGCAATCCATCGTTTTCAAGCGCGAGCATTTCGTTACGAATGGTGGCAGAGGAGTACGGTAATTGATACGTATCAATTAAGGTCACTGAACCGACCGGAGAGGCGGTTTTAATGAAGTGCTCTACGATATGTTTTAAGATTTGATCACGTCGAGAATGTTCCATAAGCCTCCTTGTTGTTAGCATTAAAGCACCTTGAGTGCTAAAAGTATTATAACAAGGATATTAGCACTGTCAATAATGAAGTGCTAAATTTTTGTTTTTGTAAGTTCGATGACTACGTAATCAAGAAGCATCATGCCCTCGAAGGTAGCAAAGCATCGAAAGGAATCCACGAAGAGTAACTTCTTTTCAACGAGTTTTTTAAGCGATTCTGCAAACGTTTCTTGGAATGACTGGTGAAAACGCTGGGCGAAAGACGTTAATAAAAAGCCTTCTTTCATCCGTAAATTCAACATGAGATATTCAAACATTTCCATGTTGGGGGTGAGTTGTTCTTCTTGACCCATCCACTCACCCGCGAGGTAGCGTTTCATACTTTTGGTGTTGGTATAGCGACGGGGATGTAGATATCCCGATGCCCCTAAACCAATCCCGAGATAATTTTCATCGCGCCAGTACGTTTGATTATGACGAGAATACGCACCATGACGCGCAAAGTTACTCACTTCATAACGCTCATAACCGTGCTTGGTTAACGTCTGATAAATCGTTTCATAATGGGCGCGTGAAACTTCATCCGTGGCTTGACGAACACCTCGTATGCCAAACACGGTTCCCGGATGAACGGTCAGGGCGTAGGTAGAAATATGATCGACATCCAGTTTTAAAAAAGCATCTAAATCGCGTTGAAGTTGGTCATCACTCACGTTGGGTAAATCATAAATTAAATCAATATTGATATGCTTAAACCCAACCCGTTTTGCCATAGTAATTCCTTCGACAATATCGTGTGCGGAATGATGACGGTTTAAACCGATGAGTGCTGATTCATCAAAAGTTTGCACCCCAAAGGAAAGGCGATTGACGCCAAAACGTTGAAATAAGCGTAATTTTTCTTCGGTGGTGCTTTCAAAATTACATTCAATGGTCCATTCCGTTTGGGCATGACGACGAGAGGAAAGCGCCTCTAATAATGGCATCCATTCGGAGACGGTAAGGGCAGTGGGTGTACCTCCGCCAATAAAAATCGAGTCAAAAACGGTGAAAGGATACGATTCAAGTTCACGAAGGACCATATGAACATAATCCAAGGTGATTTTTGGATTGGTCAGCATTTTGGTGAAATCACAATAATGACAAATGTGATCACAAAAGGGAACGTGAAGGTAAAGAGCTTTAGCGTTCAACGTTTTTTGAAGAGGAGGAACGACGTTTGGTCGTGGTTTTTTTGGCCGTCGTCTTTTTGACGACCGGTTTTTGGGTCACTGGTTCTTTTGCTTCCGAAGATTTTAAAGGTTGATCAAGGGGTATTAAAACACGTTCAAGTTCTTCTTTCGCTGCTGTTTTGGGATCGACTTTTTTGTTATCCCAAGGTGCAGGATAAAAGGTTTTGCGAATGTAGTAGGCGACAAAACCGACAGCACCAAAAATCGCGAGTAACAGCAAGATATCAAAGGCACCATTTAACGACGACATGAAACGTAACATACATTAATCTCCTTGGGGGGTGTACACATACTTATTTTTGTATTGTTCTTTACGATAATACCCTAATTCCACTAAATGTTCCATCGACGTTCGCGCCGTTTCATACGCACATCCCATCAGTGTTTTGAATTGGGCAATCGTATAAAACTTCCCTTTTTCGCGATGGCGAGCGTAAAAATACGCTTCTGCTTTGCGCATACTTGGGTGGGTTTCTAATAACGAGGTTTGATAACGATTGGCATCAATTTCTTGATGAACACTTGGACTGACAGGTTCGGAAGGAAGATTGGTGACAAGCGGAGTAGGATCCGGTTGTCGTTGTTCTTGTTGAATAACCTCGATTTGGGTTTGCGTCCATTGATTCAGCATCGCGTGGATGGCGTCTTCAAAAACTGGAAGTAAAAACATGACAAAATAGGTCACATCTTTCGTTTTTTGAACTTCTTGACAGATGGAAGAAAAGGCGGGAGCATCCATCACCCCTTCTAAAGGAAGATAGGCCGCAAGACTTTCCCATCCCGATTGCATCAAAATGTTTTTACACGTCAGCACACTCATTTCATCGTTAAAGCTTTCAAAAGGTTTGACATAATCAACATAAAAACAAGCAATCATCGCTACTAAAAGCGACGAATAGGACGTATTTTCTACATACTGCATGAGGGTGGTCATTAAGGATTCAATTTGGGGATATGGTGCGGCTTCATAAATACGTGCCACTAAACTTTTTGGGCGATCAGTTAATTCTTTTTCGCGGTAAAAACTCGGTAAGTTATCGGTTCCATGGAAATGCGTTAACATCGCCAAAATCCATTCTTCATTCAACGGTGACATCCTTTTTTCTACACTATGCGAAAGCGCGTGAAAATAATGGTGAACGACATCAAAACCAGGTTCTTCAATCGGTTTTTGATCAATGATATAACCGAGTTTACGTTCTGAAGTTGAGGCTCCATAACGTTTTGCAAGTGGTTGTAAGACAGGTATAAGAAATGCTTTTTGTTCGGAAGTAAAGTTCGTGAATGCGTTGGCGTTTTGGGTGCGACCCATCGCTTTGAGCATCAACCGTTCTAAGCGGTGAATGCGTTCCAATAAGGATGGGGACAATATGAGCCGTAAAGGTTGTTTATCAATGCTTGTTAAGCGTAGGACACGTTCAAAGGATTGGCGATACGTTTCAATCGTTTGCCATATGGGTTCGACCACCGACGTGCCTAAAGCACGAGCAACATCAGCTTTGGTTGCATAGGTTTCTTCGGTAAAACGAATGGCTAAATCTGCGACAGGCATACTCGTACTATACCATAATGGAGAAATAAATAGTAGAAAATTAGTAGATTATGTCTTTTAGTCGTCAATGGAAAGAACTGTCATAAACGCTTCTTGAGGAACTTCGACGGAACCAATGTTTTTCATGCGTTTTTTTCCTTCTTTTTGCTTGTCTAAAAGTTTCCGTTTACGGGAAATATCGCCCCCATAACATTTCGCTAACACATCTTTACGCATGGCTTTAATGTCCGTGCGGGCAATGACTTTGCCATTAATCGCCGCTTGGACAGGAATTTCAAATTGTTGTCGGGGAATAATTTCTTTGAGTTTTTCGACGATCACCGATCCACGGGCATAGGCGGAAGGTTTATGAACAATCGTAGATAAAGCATCAATCGCTTCCGCATTGAGGAGAATATCCATTTTCGCTAAATTGCCCACTTTATAATCTGAGAGTTGATAATCAAAGGAAGCATAGCCTTTGGATAAGCTTTTTAGTTTATCAAAAAAGTTATAAACGACTTCAGCTAAAGGAATTTCGTAATGAAGGATCATTCGCGTTTCATCCACATATTCTAGATCGGTGTAAATGCCGCGTCGTGCTTGGCATAATTCCATGAGATTGCCTACATAATCTTGAGGGGTTGTAATCATCGCTTTGACATAGGGTTCGGCAATTTCTTTAATGAGCGTGGGATGTGGTAATTTACTCGGATTATCGAGCGTAAGCATCGAACCGTCATTGAGATGAACGTGATACACAACCGAAGGTGCCGTCAGAATTAAATTTAACTGGTATTCACGTTCTAACCGTTCTTGAATGACGTCCATATGCAGTAACCCTAAAAAGCCACAACGAAAACCAAAACCAAGCGCTTGTGAGGTTTCTGGTTCATACTGTAAACTCGCGTCTGATAAGGCTAACTTGGCTAATGCATCTTTTAAGTCGGTATATTTTTTTCCATCCACAGGGTATAGACCACAGAAAACCATCGGGTTCATATGGCGATACCCCGGTAAAGGTTGCGGGGTCGGGTTGTCTATGAGGGTGACGGTTTCCCCCGATCGCACATCTTTAATATCGCGGATTTGGGCAGCAAGATAACCAACTTCCCCCGCACGCAGAATGTCTTTTTTTTCTTGATTTGGTCGGAAGATGCCGAGTTCAGTGACGTCATAGGTTTTCTGACTCGACATGAGTAAAATTTTATCCCCTAATTGGACCTGACCTTCCATGATGCGAATTAAAATGACAACGCCACGATACGCATCATAAAAAGAATCAAAAATGAGTGCTTTTAATGGTGAATCGAATTGACCGCTGGGAGAAGGAATGGCAGTGATAATCCGTTCAAGAACATGATCCACCCCGAGTCCGGTTTTTGCGGAAATAGGAAGTGCATCGTCTGCATCAATCCCAATGCGACGTTTTATTTCGGCTTTGACACGTTCAGGATCTGCCGATGGTAAGTCGATTTTATTAATAATGGGAACGATCGCTAAGTCGTTATCGACGGCTAAATACACATTGGCGAGCGTTTGGGCTTCAACACCTTGGGAAGCATCGACAACGAGTAATGCCCCTTCACAGGCTGCTAAGGAACGTGAAACTTCATAAGTGAAATCGACGTGTCCAGGCGTATCAATTAAGTTAAAGGTATAAAGTTGACCGTCTTTGGCCACATAATCAAGTGTGACGGTGGTGAGTTTAATCGTAATCCCCCGTTCACGTTCTAAATCCATCGAATCTAAAAGCTGGGCTTTCATTTCCCGTTTGCTCAGCGTTCCGGTCATTTCAATGAGACGATCGGCTAAGGTGGATTTACCATGATCGATGTGCGCGATGATGGAGAAGTTACGTATATTTCGTGCGTTATAGCCCATAATTACTTAGTTATCATAACGATTTTTAAGGGAAATTGCTACTGTTTGTCTTGGGCAAAGAACGCATGTACCGCATCCAAACACTCATCCGGTGACAAAATTACATCATAGGTTGGATACCGTTGAAAAATCGGTTGATAATCCGGATGCAAATACCGGGCATCGAGCAATAAGGCTACGCCACGGTCATCTTCGGAACGAATGACCCGTCCCAGTGCTTGTAAAACTTTATTCATCGCGGGATAACCATAGGCAAATTGAAAACCTTGTCGCGCTTGATCATCAAAATATTTCACCAACAAATCACGATGAAACGATAATCCGGGTAGGCCAACCGAGACAATCGCTACGCCAATCAAACGATCAGCGACTAGATCAATCCCTTCGGAAAAAACGCCGCCTAAGACGGCAAAACCAATCGTCGTTTTTTGCGGTTGATGGGTAAATTTTTGTAAAAAAGCGTCTCGTTCTTCGAAGTTCATGCCTTGATGTTGACCAAGTACTTCGGTATGTTCTGGCGCATGAAAGGCCGCCTTCACCGCTTCTAAGTATTGATATGAAGGAAAGAAAAATAAGTAATTACCGAGTTTTCCCGTAATGAACTGTTCTAAATAAAGCGTTACTTCATGGATGGTGTCTTGGCGTTTTTTTAACGTTGTTTGCACACGACTGGCAATCATAATGAGGAAGTTTTCTGGTCGAAAGGGGGAGGGTAATTGCAAGACCGGATCGGTTGATTCTGCTCCGAGCATGGGCAAATAATACGATAATGGGGATAAGGTCGCCGAAAAGAATACTGCGCCTTTAAGTTGTTGACTGATGCGACGAAGATGATGGGAAGAATCTAAACAAAGTAAAGTTAGTGTCGGGTGCTCACCATCCTGCGTCATCGTGTACACATATTGATCATCATATAACTCCACCATGCGGGAAAAGCGTAAGCATTTAAAATACGCATCCATCATCGTTTCGGGGAACGAGGCTTGCATGGCTTTCATTTCGGCTTGGGCAAGTAAAAGAAAATCATTAAGACGATTCAACCAGGTTTTAGGGGAAGGAATCACACACGGTAAGGTCGCCTCTTTTAACAATATCGTCCATTGTTTTTCAAGTTTTTGAATCGCCTGTTTCAGGGGTTTAGAAAACGTGCCTTTGTGCATCTTCTTTAATTCGTGCATCATCGCATCGGTAAACACACTAGAATACATTTCGCGACTGCGTTCTACAAGGTTATGCGCTTCATCCACGAGGACCGCATACCGTTCCGGGTGGGCTTCAAAAAACCGACGCAAATAGGCGGAAGGATCAAATAAATAGTTGTAATCAGCGATGATCACATCGACAAATAAACTTAAATCCAAAGAAAATTCAAAAGGTTCCACCTGATGTTTTTCCGCATAAAACTGAATGGTTTCTAACGTAAAGGAGGAGGCATGATTGAGGGCATCATGTAAGGCATCTTTAATCCGATCATAATATCCACGCGCATACAAGCAATCATCGGGATTGATTTTACCCCGTGGGCAAAAACTGGCTTGATCTTTCGCGGTAATGACTAAATAACGTAAATGCGGAATTTGGATTTGCAACCGTTCACATGCTTCCACCGCGGCCTGTTTTCCTGAATTTTTCGCAGTGAAATAAAATACTTTTTCTAAGTGATTTCCCAGTTGTTTGACAAAGGGAAATAAGGTGGAAATGGTTTTTCCAATGCCGGTCGGTGCTTCCACAAAAAGCCGCCCCCCTTGTTGGGCTACGCCATAGACATATTTAGCAAGTTCGCGTTGCCCATGACGAAAGTTTTTAAAGGGAAATTGTAAGTCCTTAACGGTCTCTTTTAAGTCGTCTTGATGTTGTAGGAGGGGTTGATAAAATTCATAAAATTCTTCCAACACACGAGATACATCGTGTTCCACTTCTTCTGGGGTAAACATGTAGGTTTTTCGTAGCGTATCTTTATTCGTTTGATGGGCGTAGTAAAGGTCAATATGAATCGTGGTAAAAACGTGTGACTGTAAGTACATCCAAGCGTAAAAAAGCGCTTGGCCCAAATGCCAAGGTTCATGTTGCGCATGAAACGTTTCTAACGGTGCAACCGTGGTTTTAATTTCTTCAATGTGAAGACCATCTTCCGCTTCATACAGACCATCGGCTCGTCCGGAAATCGCGAAGGTTAATTCCCCTTTCGTCCAGGAGGTATGAAGGTCAACTTCGGCTTGATACCCCGGCTGAGCATGTTCACGTTGGTATTGGATATGCATCTTGGAGCCTTCTTGCATCGTCGAACGATTAAAAATGCGACTGTCTAAGTCGCCAGTTCGTAAAATTAAATCCACGATGTCGTGGACGGATACGTCCAACGTTCGTTTCATCGTTTTATTGGACACATCGACCTACCCAATGAGCATACCCATGGGCGATCACAGAAACGGGTTGACGTGTTTTTCCTTCAAGTTGCACGGTTTTAATACAATAAACCGCCCCTTGACCTTGAAGACGTAAACCGGTTGGTTGAAGTTCAAGGATTGTTCCTAATGGATGAAGCATCGTCCATGCTTCCACGGACACATCAAAGAGTTTTAATTTTTTTCCATCAAGAAGAACATACCCTCCAGGTTCTTCGGATAATGCTTTGACCCAGCCAAGAAAGCGTTGGGGTGGCAAGGTTAAATCCAAATGTTCTTGGTCTTTTTTGATCAGGGGCGCAAAGGTCACCTTTGAGGTATCTTGTGGTATCGGCTTTAATTGATTGGAAATCAATAAGGGAAGCTGTTTTAAAATAAATGTTTGCGTGACCTTAGTAAACCGTTGAAGGAGCGAAGTATAGGTGTCATTTTCATGAACCGGAATGATTTCATGGGTTAGCATGTCCCCAGCATCCATGGAAAGAACCATTTTCATTAACGTCACACCCGTTTCTTGAAACCCTTCAATGAGCGCATAATGAAGTGGAGAGGCGCCGCGTAAAAGCGGCAATAAACTCCCATGGAGATTATACGCGCCATATTTTGGAAGATCTAACACGGTTTGTGGGACAATTTGGCCATAGGCAAGCGTGAGAATGTAATCGATATCTAAGGAAAGGATTTCTCCGGGATCTTCTTTAATTTTTTTCGGTTGAAAGACAGGAATACCATAGTGTTCTGCTAGACGTTTGGTCGGTGGTTTTTCCAGGGTTTGATTCCGTCCGGTTATTTTATCCGGTTGACACACGATGCCAACGACTTCATACCCTGCTTGAAGTATGACTTCAAACACTTTTTTTGCAGGCATAGGAGTACCCATGAGTAGGAAACGAGGTTTTCGCGTCATGTTAACGAGCCTCAAGTAACACGCGAAGTGGTAAGGCATCCCGATTCGGAATCGATAAGGGTAGGGCTATCATGTAATAATCCCCTGCAGGAACGTCTTTTAAACGTAATCCTTCAAGAATCAAAATACCGGCATTCATGAAGGTATGATGGGTTTGATGTTCGGGTTGATCTCGCTCAATTCCTAACGCATCAATACCCACACCCGCAATGCCACACGTCACTAAATAAAACGCAGCGTCCTGAGAAACAAACGTAAAATCAAAGGCAAATGTTTCGATAAAGGAATTGTCGGTTTTGAATAAAATAAAATCACCCCGACGTAATCCCAGTGTTTCGAGATGTTTTTTTTCAATGATGTTTGTCTGACGAAGTTCAATAACACGCACCATCCGTAATAAGGTAGATGGGTCAAAACCGGTGGAGGTGGATCCGTTTTTTTGCATGTGTAAGGGAAAATCCATATGTGTCCCGGTATGAAGGTTCATCGTCAAGGTGGTTTCATAGCTTTTTCCGGCAGCTAACTGATCATCTACGTGAAAAATGGGTTTCTTTTCCTCTTTGTTTTTATACACCATCATCGTCGGCGTGATGGGCATGGTGACATCATAACGTTTCATGGATAACCACTCCTTCTAAAACATCGTTTTCATGATGATATGGTTTGGGAAGAGGCGCATGGCGGTGTGCCTGCTCCATAATGTTCCAGGACGCCAAGATGGCATCCGAGGAAGGAAATAACCGGGAATTCCCGAGAATAAATTCTGAAAAAATCGTTTCATACGCTTCTTTTTGTGTCCAACGTAAGGAATTGAGTTGGGTTAATTCTTTAAGTTGTGCGGGGGAACATAACGCTTTAAATGCGGCGTTGTAGGTCATGCCAATATCGGGGGCAATTTTAATACGGAACCACGCTTCATCGGCAAAATAAAAGACGATATCCGTTCGTTTTTCCGAACATTTTTTCCCCGTCATAATCCAAAAATCAACGCCGCGCAAATCAGGATCACGGTGGGTTAAAGAAAACGCGGCAAAGGTTTCGGTGGTGGAGGCAGGATTCACATGAACTTCATCACGATACCCCTCGTACTGACCAAGCTTGATCGAAGAAGGATTGACGGATAACCCCTTTAAAAATTCAGCAGGTTCTATAGATCCTTGCGCGTTTAAGGGCGCGATGGCTTGGGCTAACGTCAATAATAAATGACTTTGAATCATATCATTCATGGCCCCGGTTGCTTCATAAAATTTTCCCCGAGACAAAATGCCCAAGGTTTCAAATGCTTTGAGCGTTACATACTTTAAAGTAGGTGCTTGAAAGAGCGTCGCTAACGTTTTCATACGTTGACGTAGAGGGACAAGCCCTTGGATCATCGGTTTTGCTAAATAATGGTCGACACGAAATAATTGGTTTTCTATAATTTTTCCGGTCATAAGACGGACTAAAACATCGGCGGCAGCCCCATCTTCTCCAAAAGGTTTTTCAAACGCAATGCGATGGTTTGCTTGCTGGCGAACCAGTAAGCCTCGATCGACGAGCGATTCTAAAATGACCCAATACATAGTCGGCGGGGTCGCAACATAAAAATAACGCCCTTGATACGGTTGCAAAACATCACTCAAAGCGCCGTAATCTTCGCCGTCTCCCGCTTGCATGTATACATAGGTCATTTTAGGGACTAACGTGGCAATCTTATCCAGGCTTAATCCTTTTTCTTCTGCTAAGGCAAAATAAGCCTCACGCGTTTGAACTTGTCGACCGACAAGGAAAACGGTGTGAATGGATTCCGGATTATCTTGATTGAGTTGTGCAATCGCAGGAAGTAATTTATTAAAACAAAGATCACCGGTTGCTCCAAAAATAACGAGGGCGTTATTTTCGGACATGATGTCCCCCGAACATGAACCGCATGCCATTGAGAACACGTCGGGCATATTCGCCTTGGTTTCGGCTTTCAAATCGCGTAAATAATGCGGTGGATAAAACCGGAGCGGGGACGCCTAAATCAACCGCAGCATGCACCGTCCAACGCCCTTCTCCAGAATCGGAGACACCCCCTTGAAAGCCTTCAAGGGTTGGATTTTCTTTTAAGACTTCCGCGGTTAAATCCAGTAACCAACTGCCAATGACAGAACCACGGCGCCATAATTCGGTAATTTCAGGAATATTGAGTTGATATTGATAATGTTCAGGATCAGCCATCGGTGCCACTTCGGCATCGCCTTTATTGAGATAGGAAGATCCTAAATTCGCTTGTGAAAGAATATTGAGACCTTCGGCATACGCTTGCATAATGCCGTATTCAATCCCGTTGTGGACCATTTTCACAAAATGCCCTGCACCAGTTGGACCACAGTGTAACCATCCGTGTTCGGCAGGGGAAACGGGTTTATCAGTTAGTAAGCGAGGCGCTGCGTCAGTGGCCGGGGATAACGTTTCAAAAATGGATGCACAGTAGGCAACAGGTTCTTGATCACCACCCACCATCAAACAATAACCGCGCGTTAAACCATAAACACCACCGGATGTCCCGCAATCAAGATAATGAAGTTGATGACCTTGAAGTCGTTGATGACGACGGACAGTATCTTTAAAGTTACTATTACCATGATCGATAATAATGTCGCCTGGCGCACAAAGCGGAATGAGTTCATCCAGCGTTGATTCAACCGTTTGTGCAGGAACAACGAGTAAGAAAACACCGCGTTCACCTTGTTTTTTTGTTTGCTGAACGAGATCTTTTAAACTTGTTGCCGCCGAGGTAATATAACCTTTTTGGGCTTGTTCTTTCGCTTTATCAAGTGAAGTACGATAGCCAATCGTCGTAAAGCCATTGGCAATCAAACGACGTGACATATTTTCTCCCATACGACCTAATCCAATAATTCCAACTTGCATATTTTTGCTCCTTATTTCTAGTTTATTTTATCACGAAGACGGATTGGACGCTTTCAATAAAAATTGTAAAAAATGCTTGCGCAAACGAATCGATATCGTAGGTTTTTTGGGTAAGTAAGGCGAGGGAACTTGCGTGTGGTAAATTGGTAAAACTTTGTTGGTTCACATTGAGGCCAATGCCAAGGATTAACGTGGTCAATGTCGCCCCTTCATGTTTAGTTTCTAAAAGCATCCCTGCAATTTTCTTTCCTTGCACATAAATATCGTTGGGCAATTTATGAAGCGGTTCAATCCCATACGTTTTTAAAAAGGAAATTAGGCTTTCAATCGCTATTTTTTCTAAGGTTTGAATAGCTAGTTCAGGGAACGGTGCTTTCAGTAAAAGCGTGAATAAAAGATTGTCATTGGGACTGGATTCCCATGAACGAGAAAATTGTCCACGACCTTGGGTTTGATAACGTGCCCTAACAATCGTCCCAGATGGTAAATTATCCGCGTGGGTTTTGACATAGGTATTCGTGGAATCAATGGTTTCAAAAACGAGTAAATTCATTAGGATGCTACCGCAACCGAAAAGCGCGCGACACAAACGAGATCCTGATTCACAAACGCTTCCCCTTCAAAGAAAAAGAATGCGGCCCGTTGGCTCAGATATTTCGCTTTGATAATTAACGTATCCCCAGGAACAACTTTGCGTTTAAATTTCACATCTTGAATGCTAGAAAAATAACCGATTTTACCTTGATATTGCGGTAAGGTTAAAATGTTCACAGCACCCGTTTGCGCCATGGCTTCAACCATTAATACTCCAGGCATAACGGGATGACCAGGAAAATGGCCAGGAACCCAAAATTCGTTTTCATTGACGTCTTTTTCCGCAATCGTTTCCTTTAAACTTTCATTGACCGTAATCCGGTCAATAAGAATAAATGGGTCGCGATGGGGAATGATCGCTTTGATTTGTTCTAAATCCATTTTCATTATGCTTCAAACCGTTTAAAGATTAAGGCTGCATTTTGCCCACCAAAGCCCAAATTAATGTTTAAGGCGTACTGAACCGAACGTGGGAATGGCTTGCCTAAGGTGTAGTTAAGATCACATTCTTCAGAGGGTTCAGTCGTGGTAATGGTAGGAGGAACAATTTGGTTAACAAGCGCTAAAACACAGGCAATGGACTCCACAGCTCCGGTCGCACCAAGCATATGCCCTGTCATCCCTTTGGTTGAGGAAACATTTAAGGCATAGGCATGAGGACCAAATGTCTTTTTAATGCCGAGTGTTTCAATTTTGTCATTCAGCGGTGTGGATGTTCCATGGGCATTAATATAATCAATCGCTTCAGGAGCAATGCCAGCGTCTTCTAACGCAAGTTGCATACAACGAGTAATACCTTCCGCGGTTTCATCAGGAGCGGTGACATGGAAGGCATCCGATGTTACACCATAACCGACGAGTTCGGCATAAATGTGAGCACCACGCGCTACGGCATGATCATAACTTTCTAAAATGAGAACACCTGCACCTTCGCCCATGACAAAACCAGAACGTTTCTTATCAAATGGCATCGAGGCAAGTTCGGGATTATTGCCGCTATTTAAGGCACGCATGACCGCAAAACCGCCAATACCGAGTTCATTAATGGAGGATTCTGATCCTCCGGCAAAGGCCACATCTAAATAGCCATCGCGAATATAACGAAACGCTTCACCGATCGAATTCGTACTGGCTGAGCAGGCAGTGACGATCGGTAGATTGGGTCCTTTGGCTTTAAAGCGCATGGAAATATTACCACCCACTAAGTTAATAATGGCATTCGTAATAAAATGAGGCGAAATACGATCAGTCCCACGATTCATGGCGACTTGGGACTCACTCCAAATCGAGTTAAGACCGCCAATGCCAGAGGTCACAAACGTCCCAAAACGATATGGGTCAACGGATTCTGGCGTTAAACGTGCATCGGCATAAGCTTCCGAGGCGGCCACGATTCCTAACACGATTACACGATCGAGTTTACTTGCGGTCCGTTCATCTAAATATTGGGTGGGGTCTAAATTTTTGACTTCTGCGGCAATTTGAACTTTTTGTTGGGAGGCATCATATCGCGTAATGTGTCCGATGCCATTGACGCCTTGCATCATCCCATCCCACATGGTAGAAACATTATTTCCAATCGGTGTGACGGCTCCTAAACCGGTTACAACAACACGTTTTTTCATAATTTCTCCTTTAATACATAGTCATGCCACCGTCGACGACGAAGGTTTGACCTGTAATATATTGTGCCTTATCCGAGGCTAAAAAACTAACGATATGAGCGATATCTGAGGGTTGACCAAAGCGTTTTAAAGGAATCATCGTTAATGCCGATTCCTTGATGCTATCTGATAATTTATCGGTCATGCGTGTTTCGATAAATCCCGGGGCGACCACGTTCACGGTGATGGCACGGGATGCCATTTCGCGGGCAATGGTTTTACTCATACCGATGACGCCAGCTTTTGCAGCGGCATAATTGGATTGACCAAAATTACCCATGAGTCCTGCTACGGACGCAATATTAATAATGCGACCTTGACCAGATTGCATGAGTGGTTTTAAGGCATGTTTGCACACGAGCCAAACCCCTTTTAAATTCGTTTGAATGACACGATCAAATTGTTCTTCACTCATACGTAGCATTAATCCATCTTCGGTAATCCCAGCATTGTTGACGACTACATCCAATCGCCCAAAGGAGGAAAGGATGGTTTCAATCAAACGCGCTACATCGCTTGCAACTCCAATGTTGGCTTGAACAGCAAGTGCGACCTGTCCGTTAGCCTGGGCAGACGCCACAAACGCATCGGCAGCAACTTGACTGGCTTGATAATTCACCACAACGGTAAAGCCTTCGGAAAGAAGTTGTTGGCTGATGGCTAAACCAATGCCCGTTGCTCCGCCGGTGACTAATGCGACTTTTTGTGTTGAAATCATAATAATAACTCCTTAATCAGTGGTTCATCGGCAAGACCGTTATAACTCACCACCCGTGCCTCGGGAAGTGTCTTTTTCACTAAACCTGCAAGCACCGAGCCGGGGCCAATTTCAATAAAGGTATCGATTCCTTCGTCCGCCATCGTGCGTAACGTGCTTTCGAATTGGACGGGCGACATGACTTGTTCGGCAACGAGACGAGGTATTTCAGCCAAGGTTGCAGGCTGAGCGGTTTTATTCATGTATTGCGGTAGACGCGGTGTTTGGAAGGATAACGAAGGTAAAAAAGCATGAAGGGCGTCATAGGCATGCTTCATGAACGGACTATGAAAGGCGCCTGAAACGGCTAAAGGAATTGCGCGACGCGCTCCGAAAGTGGGTGCAAGCGGAATTAAGGCATCGATGGCGGCGTCATCGCCGGATAAAACGCGTTGCCCCGGGCTATTGTAATTGACAATATAAACCGGACCAAGATGCGCAACTTTTTCAATCATTTGCTGCAATTGGTCATCACTCGCCCCGAGGACGGCGACCATTTTTCCGGGATGAAGTTTCGTCGCTTCTTCCATGGCTTTGGCACGAACAGAGAGTAAGGAAAACATCGCAGATTCACTCAAAGCACCACTCGCCGTTAAGGCGGTAATTTCACCTAACGAAAATCCTGCTACCGCGTTCGGATCATAGGGGAGAAACGCTTGTAATTGACGGTAAAGTAAAAGGGAGGTAAAAACAATCGCCGGTTGCGTGAATAACGTTTGTTGTAAACGACCATCTTCGCCTTGAAGAACGTTGAGAATATCGATTCCTAAGCTGTTTTCTAGTGTTTTTGCGTAGGGTTTTAAATCTGGGGTTTGTTCGAGTAAGGGGAGACCCATTCCCGCAAATTGTGCGCCTTGACCGGCAAATAAGAGAGCGTAGCGTTTCATCGGGTGAACACCACCCCTCCCCATGTAAGTCCGGCCCCAAAGCCGACCATCATGATTTTATCGCCTTCACGCAGAGGTTGTTCTTGAGTATATTCATCAAAGGCAATCGGAATGGATGCCGCGGACGTATTGCCATAATGCTCTAAATTAAGGAAAAATTTATTTAAGGGAATTTTTTTCAGTTCTGCCACCCCATCAATAATGCGATAGTTGGCTTGATGAGGAATAATTTTGGTGACTTGATCAAGGCGCGCTTCATCGAGCTCTAAAAGACGATTAATTGATTTTTCTACGGCATTAATCGCGAATTTAAAGACGCGACGCCCTTGCATCCTTAAAATTTCTTTAACGGAAAGGACATCTTCAATATCCCCTTCTGACGCCGTATAGAAAAATGCTTTTTGATGCGGTTGACCTTGACGAATAATCATCGCACCTGCTCCGTCACCAAACAAAATGCACGTATTACGATCGGTATAATCGAGGATTTTCGTCAGCACTTCTGCACCGATCACAAGAATATGACGGTAGGGTCCAGTATTGACGAGAGCCGTAGCCATTTGTAATGCGTAGACAAAACCGGTACACGCGGCATTCACATCAAAACACGTAATATCGCGGTGATTTAAACCAAGACGGGCTTGTACAATCGCCGCCATCGACGGGGAGGCAAAATCAGCGGTAATCGTGGCAACAATAATCGCATCAATGGTTTCAGGATCAACTTTACCTTTTTCAAGAGCATCTTTGGCCGCTTTATAGGCTAAATCGGAGGTATCTTCTCCTACGGCTTTATGACGGGTTTTAATCCCGGTATGAGAAACAATCCATTCATCATTCGTGTCGACCATTTTTTCAAGGTCATCATTGGTAATGACGGCGGAGGGAATATATTTTCCGGTACTAACAATATCAAGAGATAAAGAAATTTTTTTCATTCGTTACTCTCCGTAAATGAACCCATCTTACGGAAGCGTGTATACCGTTGTTCGACGAGGGTTGTGAGTGATTTTTTTTGGAGGCTTTGCAGTGATTTCCAGACGATTTTATCAAGGGCTTTGAGGGTAAAAGGGATATCGTCTTGGAATCCTTCTGGCACTTCTGGAATAATGCCATCAATGATATGAAAGGAAGCAAGATCGTGCGCCGTCAGTTTCATTAATGCCGCCGCTTTTTTTGCTTGAGTAGAATCCTTAAACAAAATGGAAGCAAATCCTTCGGGTGAAATAATCGAATAAATCGCGTTTTCTAACATGAAAAGGGCATCACCAACTCCAATGGCTAAAGCACCTCCGCTTCCACCTTCGGATAAAACAACCCCCACAATTGGGGTTTTTAGATCAATCATCTCAAAAAGATTATAGGCAATCGCTTGGGCTTGTCCGCGTTCTTCTGCCCCGATACCAGGGTAAGCCCCAGGGGTATCGATGATACAAAAAATCGGACGATGAAATTTTTCGGCCTGTTTCATAAACCGTAAGGCTTTGCGATATCCTTCTGGATGGGGCATGCCAAAATTACGTTTAATTTTTTCTTCGGTATTCGTGCCTTTTTCTTGAGCGATGATGGTGATTGGCACCCCATGAAAGGTTGCTAAACCCGCAATAATCGAAGCATCATCCCCAAATTGGCGATCACCATGGAGTTCGATAAAATCAGGGAAAAGTTCGGCGATAATTTTTTTCGCAGTCGGACGTTTAGGGTGACGGGCAAGGCGGACGCGTTGCCAAACTTGTTCTTCGGGTTGATTATCCATGGACGTGTTCCTTCACTCCATGTAAACGGAGTAATTGGGTCAAGGTTGCTTTCAGTTCGTGCCGTTGAACGACGCGATCGACCTGACCATGTTGTAACTGAAATTGCGCGGTTTGAAAACCTTCTGGTAAATCTTGTTGAATGGTTTGTTTAATAACGCGGGCGCCGGCAAATCCGATTAAGGCACCGTGTTCCGCTAAAATAATATCACCTAAGGATGCATAACTAGCCGCGACTCCCCCCGTGGTTGGATGGGTCAATACCGAAAGAAATAAACCGCCTACTTGATCGAGCTTTTTTAACGCAGCAGAGGTTTTCACCATTTGCATGAGGGAAAAAATACCTTCTTGCATACGGGCACCCCCTGACGCAGAAAAAATAAGCACGGGTAAAGCTTGTTTGATCGCCATTTCAATCAGACGCGTAATTTTTTCGCCGACCACCGATCCCATCGATCCCATCATGAAAAAGGAATCCAAAATTCCAACGGCAACAGGCATGTTTTCGATGGTTGCCGTCCCAAACACAAAGGCTTCTTGATGATGCGTTGATTGTTGAGAAACAGAAATTTTGCCAGCATAACCGGGCATTTGAAGCGGGTCATTTGGGGTCAGGGACGCATTGATTTCCACAAATGATTTTGGATCGGTTATGAGCGCGAGGCGTTCTTCGACATGCAAACGAAAATGAAATTGACAATGCGGACACACCATGAGGTTTTCACTCAGTGTTTTTTGATAAAGCGGAGCATGACAGTGTTCACATTCAACAAACAAACCATCCGGAATATCAATTTGTTGTTTCGGAATCGGTTGTTCTGCCACCTTAAGAAACGTTCTTAATTTGGGTTTTTGTTTGCTAAAGATGTCCTGATTACTCATGCATCTCCTTTAACCGCTCTAAAAAGCGACCGATAAATCCAGTATCCACTTCCCCGGAGATAAATTCTTGGGTGTGTAACAGGGAATAATGAAATTCAATGTTGGTTGTAATTCCATCGACCATAAATTGTTCAAGGGCAACGAGCATTTTACGAATGGCTTCCTTACGGGTGGGCGCATGGACAATTAATTTGGCGAGCATGGAATCATAAAAGGGAGGCACTTCATAACCCGGATAAATATGGGTATCGAGGCGAACGCCATTGCCACCAGGTAAGATTAATTGGGTGATTTTTCCCGGAGATGGCCGGAAATTTTCTTTGACATCTTCGGCATTAATGCGACATTCAATCGCATGACCTTCTAAGATGACTTGTTTTTGAGTAAGTGATAACGGTTTACCAAGGGCAATCCGTAATTGTTCTTTGACTAAATCGACGCCTGTAATCATTTCGGTGACAGGATGTTCGACTTGAATACGTGTATTCATTTCAATGAAATAAAAGTTTAAATTTTTATCCACTAAAAATTCAATCGTTCCGGCGTTGACATAATTGACGGCTTTCGCTAACTTAACCGCCGCTTCGCCCATTTTTTTACGCAACACTTTATTAACAACCGGAGAAGGTCCTTCTTCAATGATTTTTTGATTACGACGTTGTAAAGAGCAATCGCGTTCCCCTAAATAAATACAACTGCCATGGGAATCACAAAGAATCTGGACTTCGATATGACGGGGATTTTCAATATATTTTTCCACGTAGAGGTTTTTATCCCCAAAACTTGCTTCTGCTTCCATTGAGGTGCGATCAAAAACGTCGCGGAATTCTTTTTCACTACGAATGATGGAAATCCCACGACCACCGCCACCCGAGGTCGCTTTGATCATGACTGGAAACCCAATCTTTTTGGCAATTTTTAAGCCTTCTTCCAGTCCATCGACAATGCCTTCTGATCCTTCCACGACAGGCACACCCGCTTTACGGGCAATGGCTTTGGCAGATGCTTTGTCGCCAATTTTGCTAATCGCATCGGCGGAGGGACCGACAAATTTAATCCCACAGGAGGCAACGATTTCAGCGAATTGTTCGTTTTCCGATAAAAAACCGTAACCGGGGTGGATCATAGTAGCCCCACTAGCGACGGCAGCTGAAAGAATATTATTAATATTTAAATAACTTTTGTTGGAGCGTGGTTCGCCGATACAAATGGCTTCATCGGCCAATTTGACATGCATGGAATGTTCATCGGCTGTGGAATACACCGCAACCGTAGGGATACTGAGTTCCTTACATGCACGGATAACACGAACCGCGATTTCGCCTCGATTGGCTACGAGTAGTTTTTCTGCCATACGTGAATTTACCCGTGTGGGCGAATTTGCACGATGACGGCGTTAAATCCAACGACGTCTCCGTTGCGGAAATTAATTTTTTCAACCACTCCTGTAAACGGAGAAGTAATTTCATTCATGATTTTCATGGCTTCGACAATACAGATGGTTTGACCTTTATTCACTTGTTGACCGACTTTGATAAAGGGTTCGGCATTGGGCGAGCTTGCGGCGTAAAAGGTTCCCACGAGAGGGGAGGTCACATCTTTCAGCAAGACGTCTTCAGTAGGTTTGTTCGCCGTATTAGTTTGTTGTTTAGGGGTGACTTCCGGAGGAAGCATTTTTGGTTCATTCACCGGGGCTGCGGGGGCAACAGGGAGGACATCCTTCAGTTTTGAAACATGCAATTTAAAATCCCCTTCTTCCACAGAAAGGGTTGTTAATTTAGACGATTCAAAATACTTGAGTAAGTCTTGAACCTTTTTAAAATCCATAATAATTAAGCTTTTTTAGCAGAGACAAAATTAACGATATCACCCACGGTTTTAAGGGCTTGAGCTTCATCGTCTTGGATTTTTATATCAAAGACATCTTCGAGCTCCATGACAAGTTCAACAGCATCTAAGGAATCCACATTGAGATCTTCACGAAGACGGGTTTCTAAGGTAACTTTATCTGCAGCGACTTTAAATTTTTTACTTACGAGTTCACGAATTTGTTCTAATACCATATTGAGTTGGTCTCCTTTATCGTATGAAATTATGTTATCACTCAATTATTTTGTGTCAAGTCTTTCATATTTTCGCGGTTTTTTCACCACTTTTAAACCTCTAAAAAAAGTGCCTGAATACGAGTAAAAAGCGTTGTTAAAAAGGATAGGGAGAAAATAGGGTATAATGATTTATATGAAAGCCTTAACAACTTCCCCCAAAAAAGATGGCTTTTTCATGCCGCCAGAATACGCAACACACGATGGAACACTGATGCTCATGCCCTTTCGTGGCGATGTATGGCGAAATCATGGAAAAGAAGCTCGTGATGTTTTTTTAACAATTGCCAAAGCGATCAGTGATTTTGAACCCGTTTTTATCGGCGTTCACCCTACCCTCTTTTCTCAGTATGAATCCATCAAACTTACCAATATAACCTTTTTTGAATGTCCTTCAGACGATGCTTGGGCTCGCGATGTCGCACCCACCTTTATCGTTAATGCGAAGGAGGATGTCCGTGCGATTGATTGGACGTTTAATGCGTATGGGGGCTTAACACACGGCCTTTATTCGCCATGGGATGCCGATGATAAAGTGGCTGAAATCATGTGTGATTACTTCCACATTGAACGGTATCGTATGAACGACTTTGTGATGGAAGGTGGCGCATTTCACATAGATGAAAACGGTCTTCTTCTAGTTACGGAATATAATTTATTACATCCCGGACGCAATCCGAACCTTTCCAAAGAGCAAATCGAACAAAAGCTACGTGATGCCCTCGGGGCGAAAAAAGTCATTTGGCTCCCACGCGGCATTTATAACGATGAAACACGTGAACATGTCGATAATGTGGCAACCTTTATTGGTCCTGGGCATGTTCTACTCGCGTATGCAACGGATGTCCGTGATGCGCAACAACCGTTATCCGAACGGACGATGGCCGCATTAAAGGCTGCCACCGATCTTGACGGAAACCCTTTAAAAATCACCACCGTGACGATGCCGAAAGCAATTCATCGTACGTATTTTGAATCTGCAGCCTTGTCGCCCACGGATGTGAGTAAAAAACGCCCTATGAATGAACGACTTGCTGCCTCCTACCTTAACTTATACCTCGTTAATGGCGGGGTTATTGTTCCCAAATTTAATCAAAAATTTGATGAAATCGCCCTCCAACAAATACAAGCAGCATTTCCGGATCGAAAAGTCGTGATGTTAGACACGAAAGAAGTATTATTAGGGGGTGGGAATATTCATTGTATTACCCAACAATTACCTCAAGGAGCCTTAACGTATGGACCGTACGCCTCTCAAAGTCGCCGCCATTCAAATGGCGATGTCAAAAAATCACCACGATAATATTCAAACTGCGATTCAAGCGATTGAAACCGCTGCCCAAAAAGGTGCTAAACTCATTCTTCTCCCTGAATTATTTTTAGGGTATTACTTTTGCCAAATTGAAGATTATGACCATTTTGAATTAGCGATTGATTATGAAAAGAATGATATTTTTCCCGTTTTTCAAGCGCTTGCCAAAAAACTAAAGGTCGTTTTGCCGCTTTCCTATTTTGAAAAAGACAAAAACTTATTTTTTAATTCCTTGGTAATGATTGATGCGGATGGTCGTTTACTGGGTCAATACCGTAAAAGTCATATTCCTACCGGAGAAAGTTATCAAGAAAAATTTTATTTCTCCCCCGGGGATACCGGATTTAAAGTATTTGAAACCAGTGTAGGAAACATTGGTATCGGGATATGCTGGGATCAATGGTTTCCGGAAGTCGCCCGTATTTTAACCCTAGAAGGGGCGGATATTTTACTTTATCCGACGGCCATTGGTTCTGAACCAACCCTTCCGCATGATTCTCAAGCACATTGGCAAACCACTATGCAAGGCCATGCCGCGAGTAATATTATTCCTGTGATTGCGGCCAATCGTATTGGTCAAGAGGCCTATGGAAACCATGCCATGACGTTTTATGGTTCAAGTTTTGCCACCGATCATTGCGGGCAGCTACTTCAGCAATTAACCCGTGACAAAGCAGGCATTCTTTATGCCGAGTATGATTTAGCCGCGATTCGAAAAGATCGTTATTCATGGGGCGTTTTCCGCGATCGTCGTCCTTCGCTTTATGGTCGTCTTTTAAAAAAATAAAATTAAACGTTGAGTAACCACATTTCAAACGCTTGAATCCGATCTATTTGCCCACTTTTAATTTGATAATCTAAGTCCGCGAGCGAAGATACCGCATTTTCAACACGTGATAAGGGAAATGTCTTTTTGGCTTGCAATAATACTTTTACGCGGTACTCATGCCAATTAAGTGCTTGAGCAATGGCGATAGGCGACAATCCTTTTTCTTCGAGGGCATAAACAATTTCCATGCCTTGAAATTGGCGACTCATTAACGTGAGTAAGGTGATCGGTTCGACGCGTTGATAACTTAAGTCACGAAAAATGGATAAAGCCTCTCTAATTTGGCCTTTTAATATCGCGTTGCTCAGTTCAAAGACATTCGATTCTAACGTTAAAGGGACCCAGCGTTGAATGTGTTTTTCTGTAATCGTTTCACCCAGTAATTGTAATTTATCAAGCTCGTTAATGGCGCGGTCTAAATCCGGATATAACCGTTCGGTTAACGCCCATGTGGCGCCAGTACCCCAGGGAATTTTTCTTTCCTGGATTGCTTTTTCGAGAACAGGAGCCCATTCTTGTTTTTTTAAGACAGGTAATAAGGTGACATCGTTGGATTGTTTAATCAGTTTGACCCATTTATTTTTCCCATCGACGTCTTCTTCAAGTAAAAAAATAAGGTGCGGTAAATCAAGTGTTTGACGAAACAGTTGTTCAAATACGTCAAAATCTTGTTCTTGATCGATGCTTGGTTTACGCACAGAGGTGAAAAAATACGCATTTTGAATAAGTAAAAGACGCTGTTTTCCTAATAAGGTAAAGGTGTAGGCTTCTTGAACAATATCTTGAATGGTCGTGGTTAAAGCATCCATAGACATAATCTCCCATTGATCTTCAGGATAATCCTTCAACCAAAGCGATAACTGTAATTGTTGTTGATAACGTGTGGGACTAAGAAGTAATCGAATCATGTTTTTATTGTACAAGAGTTCATGACAATTGTCCCATGAAAATCGGTACGAAAGATGGGAATGTTTGCTGCGTTTAAACGATCAATCACGTCCGTATGCGGATGGCCATAACGATTTCCCCCTCCCACGGAAATCACCGCATAACGTGGTTGAGTCCATTTCAAAAAGGCATCACTCGTGGATGTATTCGAACCGTGATGACCAATACGTAAAACGTCTAACCCTCTTAGAGGAGAATAAAACAAGAGACGTTCTTCTAAGGCTACGGAGGCATCCCCAGTAATTAAAACCCGACATGAGGCGTATTGGAACCATAATATGAGCGAATTTTCATTATCTTCTTTCGCTTCATCTTGCCAAAGATTGAGATTTTTAAGTTGCCATGAAGGACCATGAAGTTGAGAAAATTCAAAACGGTGAATTTCACCGATTGGGATTTGTTTTTGTAGAGAAGATAAAGCACCACCATGATCAAAATCATCGTGGGTGATAATGACATGATTTAAGCCTTGAATGCCTTGTCTTCGGAAATAAGGCACTAAGACGTCTGAAGCAAGATCGCGGTATAAAGAACCCCCCGTATCAATCAGGATGGTCTTTTGCTGGATCGTAATCAAGGTTGCATCGCCTTGTCCCACATTAATGAAATGAATGCGAAAGGGGTATACCCACGTTTCCCACGTAATTTGTGTGACGAACACAAAAAGAATAGTGACCATGGTGAATACCTTGAGCCAAGGAAACACATGGTGACGTAAACTCCATACCCACAAGAGGAGCAAAATAAGACCTAAAAACTGAAATAAAGTATCGAACGACCGCACATAATAAACAGGGCTAAATGATGCCATTTCTGTGAGGCGAGAAAAAACAAACCGGGTAATCGTTTCCCACCCTTTTTGAAAACTCACCCATCCTGTCGCGAACCACGCGCCAATCCATAAGGGGGGTAATAAAAGGAGCCATAACGGTAAGATGAGCGGTTGTAAGAAAACAATGTGTTGAAAAAATACCGCTTGAAGCAAATAGACAAACATGAGAAAACTCAAATTTTTAAACCATGGATATCGGTGTATTACTGGAACAATTTTTCGGTAATAAAGGACAAAACAAGCATAAATAAAAAAACCAGTATGTAAAAAAGCAAAGGGGAACAACATCATATAAACGCCATATCCGAACCGTTTAACCCATGGTTGGGCTGGTTTAGGAACCCACCGAGGAATAAGATAACTCATACTCACCCGAAAAAGACTCGCTTCCGTGATCATCAATCCGCCATATAGAAAAACGAAGACCGTCATGCCGAGACGATGATGCTTATCCCGGAGAAGCGGTTTTAAAAAAGTATCCACGACGTGTAAAAGAGTCCACCAACCCAGGCCGCTAATCGAAAGTAGATATAAACTATCGAGACCTGGTTGACTACTTAAATTATCGTCCCAAAGGATGGCACTTACATACGGTTGTATCGAAGGTTGCCATGAGGATAACGTGTTGGTTTTCCACGATAGCGGCCGAAACCATGAGGAAGACGCGATTTGCCAATCGCAATACAGTTCTGCTTGAACATGATAAAACGATAAATACGAAGCAAAATCAAAGTTTCCTTCATAGGTCGTCATGCGTAACGGCGCTTTCTTAGGAGAGGTTGGGCAAACAAGGTAATCCCCAACCTCCCATAATGTCTCAGGTTGGCTAATGTAATAACGGGTTGTCGCCCGCTCCACAATGACATAATGCGGTTGTGCTTGAACTACGCGGTAGGTTGGTTGCTTGAAGACACTTTGAATGAGAAATACCATCCCAATGACACCCCATCCCACATAAAGAGGGACCATCGGTTTCCACCATCGTCGTAAAGGATAAACAAGGATGAGTAAACCTAGAAAATACCATCCAACGCCCTCATGATAAAGCAACCATTGCCCTAGACTCCAAAGGAATACGTACGCCAGTTCCATTTACATCAAGGTGATGTAATTACGAATGCGAACAAAGGTCGCATTACCAATGCCAGATACATTCATGATTTCTTCTAAATAGGTGAAGGATCCTTCTTGTTGCCGGTATTGTAAGATGGCCTCGGCAAGACTTTGACCGACATTGGATAATTGCGTTAATTCTTGACTGGTGGCACTATTTAAACCAATTTTAGCAATCGGTTCTTTTTGACAAACATCACTGGGATCATATTTTGGGGCAATATAAATCGCCATTCCCGGTTGAAGGATAAGCGTGCTTGAGTAGGCAAGCTCATCCGCATTCATCGTCGTCCCTCCTGCAAAACCTAACGCTGACGATAACGGTGTATTTTCATCCATGAGATACGTCCCTGGCTTAATCACTTCACCCGTTAAGGTAATCGAAGCATACCCACTCACCAGGGATGATGCGGACAAGGATTGAGAAATATTCGGATCTAAATTCACAAACATGACAAGCGAAATAATCGTAAAAAATAGAACACCTAGAATGACTTTAAACATAAAAAAACCTCCACCTAGTAATAGGGGAGGTTGGGAATAATTAGACGGTAAAAATCTTATTCGACTTTAAGAACTTGAACTTGATACGGTTTAGGTGCTTTAACCGTAACTTTATCATTGATTTTTGCTCCCATGATGGCTTCACCTAATGGGGAGGCATTAGAAATCGTGCCTTCAGAGGGATTCGTTTCGTGAGTACCAACAATTTTAAACGTATACGTTTTTGAATTGGTTAAGTTTTTTAACGTCACGGTGCGACCAAAACTGACAACCTTGGTGCTCGTGTTCACTTCTTCAATGATCGTCGCATTCGCTAAAATGTCTTCGAGTTGTTGGATGCGTTGTTCAACATCTGCTTGGCGAGCTTTTGCCGCGTCATAATCAGCGTTTTCTGATAAATCACCTAACGAACGTGCATAGGCAAGTTGTTCGATGACTTCCGGGCGGATGACATCGATAAGATTACGTAATTCGGCGTTGAGTTTGTCATACCCTTCGCGCGTTAATTGAATTTTTTCTTCCATGGATCGACTCCTTTTTTCGTGCTTGTCTATTTTAACAAGGATTTTGGTAAAATACTATGATTTTTGTTTGTTCTCATACGTTTCGGCAATTATTTGTGCCGCGATGGAATCGACATACGCTTTATGTTTTTTACTGGGGATGCCCATTTCAAATAAACGCTCATGCGCTTCCACCGAGGTAAGCAACTCCCCAACGGTTGCAATGGGAAGGTTGGTTAACCCTTTGGTTTGTTCAATAATACTTTCTACCCAGAGCGTTTGTTCAGAAGGTTCACCATTGGGTTGAAGGGGAACGCCAAAAAGTAAACCTTTTGGCATATATTTTTCAAGAAGCATGGGTAGGTGTTTCTCCCAAAATAACGGAAAGGGACCTTGAACAAAAAGCGTGGGTAACGGTGTGATAATTCCAATACGATTTTTGGTGGCAACGCCAATTCGCTTTTTGCCGAGATCAAAACTTAAGTAGGGAAAGGGAATCATTCAAGATTTTCCTTGATCCATTTGCTAAGATCAATTTTTAGTTTACCCGAACCAAACGCTAAATCCTGGCGGCCTCCACCGGAACCGCCCATCGCGGTCGCAAGTTTTTTCATCCATAATCCGGCCTTACGAGTTGGGGTTTGATAACGGGGATGGACATAAATGACAAGCGGGAATTGCCCATGGTCTTCGGCCATCAAAACTAAGATGGATTCGGGATATTTAACTTTTAATTCATCCATCACTTGACCCAATAAATTTCGTGACAAAGATCCGACATTAACCGCAAGATACGGGAGAGGGGAGGATGTTATGGTTAAGGAAGCGATAAGACCCTTAATTTGTTGTTTTTCCAAGATGGAAACGGTCGATTTTAACGTTTCTTTTTCTTGGATAAGTGCTTTCAAGCGATCACGAATTTCAACGGGTGAACTCGCTTGTAATTGGTGTTGAATTGAGGCTAACATGAGTTCTTTTTGTTTCATGTGGGCATAAGCTGCTTTACCAGCGACGACTTGAATGCGGCGAACCCCAGCGGCAATCGATTCTTCAGACACAATCGCAAAGGCACCAATTTCTGCCGTATTTTTGATGTGTGTTCCGCCACAAAATTCTTTCGAACGAGGACCAAGGGTTACAATGCGAACCATGTCCCCATATTTTTCATCAAAGGGGGCGGTTGCGCCTGTTTTTTTGGCTTCGTCAATGGGTAAGATTTCGGTGGTACTATCGACCGCGTCTTGAATCATTTCATTGACATCCGCTTCAATGATTCGTAACGTTTCTTCTTGAATTTTTTCAGGTTGAGAAAAGTCAAATCGGGCATAATCAGGACCCACAAACGAACCTTGTTGTAAGACATGATCCCCAATATGCCGTTTTAAAGATGCTTGAAGTAAGTGCACCGCCGAGTGATGTTGGCGAATCGCATACCGACGCTTGGTGTCAATGGTTGCGATGACTTTATCCCCAAGCTTAATAGATCCATAATCACATTGAATCAAGTGCATGGGTTGCTTTTGGGGTGCTTTTTGAACGTTATGAACACGCGCTTCCATCGTGGCGTGACGTAAGCTGCCGACATCACTAATCTGACCACCACTTTCCGCATAAAAAGGAGTTTGATCTAACAAAACCCAACCTTCTTCGAGTTCGTTAACCGCTTCTCCATCCACGAATAACCCAATGACTGTGGCTTCTAAGGTGACGGCATCATAATCAAAACGAGTGGGCATAGAAAACGCCATTAAGGCAGGGGATTGTTTCGCCATGCTATCGACATGGGCTCGCGCTTGACGGGCGCGTTCTTTTTGTTCTTGCATCGCTAGGTTAAACGCTTCCATATCCACGCTTTGCCCTTGTTCTTGCGCAATTTCTAAGGTGAGTTCAATGGGAAAACCAAACGTGTCATAAAGTTTAAAGGCATCGTGACCGGATAACGTCGGTTGTTTTTCCAGCATTGATTTTAATAACGATTCGCCATGATTTAAGGTAGATATAAATTTGAGTTCTTCTTGATGAATCATTTTTTCAATCAAGATTTGTCGGGCTAACACATTCGGATAGGCGTCTTGAAGGATGGCAACTGCGGTTTTTACGAGGCTTGATAAAAATGGGGTTAATAAGTCAAGTTTACGTCCATATCGTAACGCACGGCGTAAAATCCGACGTAAAACATACCCCCGACCTTCATTAGAGAAGACCGCACCATCGGCTAACGTGACCGTTAAGGTGCGAATGTGATCAGCAATCACGCGATAAGACCGGACATTGTTGCCTTGATACGCAACATCGGTTAACGATTGAACATGTTGAATTATCGGAAAAAATAAATCGGTTTCAAAGTTGGTTTCGGTACCTTGCATGACACACGCTAAGCGTTCTAAGCCCGCACCGGTATCAATGTTTTTACTCGGTAGTTCTTTATAGAGTTCACGTTTGACACCAGTCACCGCGTTAAATTGCGAAAAAACAATGTTCCAAATTTCAATGTAACGATCGTTGTTGATTTCTTGACGCAGTAATTCGACACCTAATTTTTGGGGGTCAAATGCTTCACCCCGATCAAAAAAGATTTCCGTATCAGGACCACACGGACCTTCACCAATCTCCCAAAAGTTGCCTTCAAGAGGAATTAAATGGGCTTCATCCACACCACATTGTAACCACTTCTTTTTAGTAGCCTCATCCAAAGGACTGTACGTCATAAAAAGTTTTTTAGGATCGAGTGCAAACCATTTTGGACTTGTTAAGAGTTCCCAAGCCCACGGAATCACCTCATCACGGAAATAATCCCCAATGGAGAAATTGCCTAACATTTCAAAAAACGTATGATGACGGGCGGTGTACCCGACTTGTTCGATATCGTTCGTTCGTAAACTTTTTTGAGCATTCGTTAAACGGCGATGGGAAGGAATTTCACTGCCATCAAAGTATTTTTTTATCGCTGCAACCCCTGAATTAATCCAAAGTAAGGTGGGATCTTGAAACGGAATTAAATTAGCAGAAGGAATGGTGACGTGGCCTTTACTCACAAAAAAATCAAGCCACATCGTGCGAATTTGTTGTCCGGTTAATGGTTTCATCTCGTCTCTCCTTTAAATAAAAAAAAGTACCCTCAAGGAACGAATCAATCGTGGTACCATCCTATTTTGTTGTGATTTTCACAACCTTTTTTCATCGTTAACGCCGATGCTACGGCAGGCATTCACTGCATCGAGGAAGTGGCGCTTTTGGGGTATTTCAACGCTTGCACTGGTTCGTTGTCGCTTTACTAAATACGTTCCAAAATTGGCTTCGTAAGTATTATAACATTAACGCTTATGCCCTTGATAAAAAACTTCGTTAATGAGTCCTCCACCCAAGCAATAAGGTGGCAAGTATAAAACCGCTCCTTGACCTGGTGTTAACGCTTTATAGGGTTTAGGAAAGATTAAGGTCATGGATTCATCGGTTAAAGACGTAATCGTAACCGGTAATAACGGTTGACGGTGGCGAAAACGGGCCATGATGGTGTCACCGACCTTCGGTTTTTCACTGATCCAATTTAAGGTGTTGACGGTAATGGTGTCGGCAAGTAAATAGGCATTATCTTCGCCTTGTGCAACATATAAAATATTGCGTTTGACATCTTTTTCCACCACAAACCACGGTAAGCTTGCAAAACGTGTAGAACCCCCAATGTTAAGCCCTTTGCGTTGACCAATCGTGTAATAAAACACCCCTTCGTGTTCACCCACGACGGTTTGGGAAGCTTTATCAATCATGACACCGGGTTGCGCAGGAATATAGTTTTTTAAGAAATCCTTGAAGTGACGTTCGCCAATAAAACAAACCCCGGTTGAATCTTTTTTATCGGCGACAATAAGATTTAACTTTTTGGCAATGGCCCGTACTTCTGCTTTGGGCATGTGGGCAATCGGAAAAAGGGTGGACGTTAATTGCTGTTGAGAAAGTTGCGATAAAAAATACGTTTGATCTTTATTTTCATCGGCGGACATTTCCATCCACGCGATTCCATCACGGTCCACGCGTCCTGCATAATGCCCCATGGCAATAAGCGAGGCTCCATGGGATTTGGCAAACGCTAAAAAGGCATCAAATTTAATGTATTTGTTACAAAAGATATCCGGATTCGGTGTGCGACCGAGTTCGTATTCTTTTAAAAAGTACGTAAAAACATGGTCCCAATACTCTTGAATAAAATCGATTCGGAATAAGGGAATATCAAGGGCTTTGGCCACTTTTTCTGCATCTTCAAAATCAACTTCTTGTGGACACATGGGATCACGCAACGTGGGATTTCCAAGCATATCGTTATTCGCAAAGGCATCCCAATTACGCATAAAACCGGCAATGACATCATAGCCTTGTTGTTTTAATACATAAGCGGCGACGGCAGAATCCACCCCGCCACTTAAACCAATCATCACGCGTGGTTTCATACTTCAATAACCATGGTAAACGGACCTTGATGGACGACCTCAATGTGCATATCTTCCCCAAAATATCCTGCTTGGGTTCCCGGTCGCTTGTCTTGGCATAAGGCGACGAACTGTTGAAAAAGGAGGGTAGCCTCTTTCGGAGGTAAACAATGCGAAAAACTAGGGCGACGCGAAGAGGACACATCGCCATATAAGGTGAAATTAGGGACAAGTAAGAGGTGACCTTGATGTTGATCAAGTGTCCAATTCGTTTTTCCTTGATCATCGGGAAAAATACGTAAATGAAGAAGTTTATCAACCATTTTGGGAAGGATTTCAAGGGTATCGCCATGCGAAAATCCCACATAAACGATTAATCCTTTTTTAACAGAGACCTTCGGATTGTGTGGGACGGTAAGAGTCGCTTTTTCAATGGTTTGGAGAACGAGACGCATTGATGTTATTCTATCATGATAAACGCATCATGCGGGGCGTGATACGCTTCCTTTTGAAGGTGAAAAGCTTCACGGGCGGTTGCTTCCCATGATGCCACCCAGGGTTTATTCGTGTAAAGCATACAGAGGGTATCCCCTTTTTGTACGGTATCGCCTGGCTTAACGTGTAAAACAATGCCTGCATTAAAATCAATCACATCGGCTTTGGTCTGTCGTCCTGCGCCAAGATCAACCGAAAGTAAGCCTAACGGTAACGCCTCCACCGCATGAAGGATACCTGAAGAGGTGGCGAGAATGGGTTTTATGACATTAACGTGATGAAGATTTGGATTATTAAAGGCGTTTAAATCGCCGCCTTGTGCCTGAATAAACTGGTTAAAAATCGTCAAGGCACGACCGGATTGAAGTTGGTTTTTAACCGCCTCTTTTGCAACCATTAAATCTGAATATAAGCCGGCTTGAATCGCAATCACCGCCGCCGCTTCGACACATAATTGGGTAAAATCATGAGGTCCTTGACCCTTTAAGGTCGCCATGGCTTCTTTCACTTCTAGGCGATTGCCAATGGCCAAGCCTAAAGGTTGATTCATATCAGAAAGCAAGGCACGCGTATCGCGACCGAGTGCTTTACCAATATCGACCATGGCACGTGCAAGCACTTTGGCATCATCTACCGTTTTCATAAATGCGCCATTGCCATATTTCACATCAAGTAAAATCGTTTGTGCACCAGACGCGATTTTTTTACTCATGATCGAAGAAGCAATCAGAGGGATGGATTGTACGGTTCCGGTGACATCCCGTAAGGCATAAAGGAGTTTATCCGCAGGAACAAGGGCATTGGTTTGACCAATAATGGCCATACCCACCGTTTGTACTTGCTGAATAAATTGGGTTTGTGTTAAGGCGGTGGTTAACCCCGGAATGGATTCGAGTTTATCAATCGTACCGCCCGTATGACCTAATCCTTTACCAGACATTTTGGCGAGTTTTAAACCAAGACTAGCGACAAGAGGACCGACCACCAGCGATGTTTTATCACCAACACCCCCGGTAGAATGCTTATCCACTTTTACACCTTCAATCGCGGATAAATCAATGGTTTCACCGCTGTGAACCATCGCGAGGGTTAAATCTGACGTTTCTTGAGCATTCATGCCCTTTAATTTAATGGCCATGAGTAAGCTGGCCATTTGATAATCAGGGATCGATCCATTCACGTAGTGATCAATAAAATAACGAATTTCTTCGTGGGTTAAAATATCGCCGTTCGCCTTATGCTCGATAATCGATAAAATGTTCATACTTTGTGTCCGAATTCAGCGCATAAACGCTGATCTTCTATCACTAGTTTATCACTTTCTTGTTGCATCTGAGCTTGAACGAGTTCGGCGACTTCACGCGTGGAAAAACCTTCATACATGGCAGGGGTAATCGGTTTTAAAAAAGCGATTTGGACAGGATATTTTTTCCAATGAATTTTTTTATCTAAAACCCGTTGAAAACCATAGGTGACCATCGGTAAAATATCAACTTTGGCTTCCATCGCTTGTTTAAAGGCGCCGGGTTTAAAGGGGAGAAGGGGTTGGGAATAAAATTCACGATTGCGAGTCCCTTCTGGGAACACCAACCAATTTGTTTTTCGTTGTTCTAACATCCCTTTCATCGATTTGAGTAACGTAATTTGGGATTTGATGCTTTTGCGATTAATAAATAACGCATCAATGCTTGCCGTTGCATCCCCAAACAAAGCCAAATGTCGTACTTCTTTTTTCGACAAAAAACGTACCGGATTAGGAAATAAATGAATAATAAAGAAAGGATCAATGAACGAATGGTGATTACACACAATAAAGGCATCTTTGGTCGTTTCACTAACTTCCGGATTTTGGACTCGCAAATCAATGCGTAATCCCGCATAAAGAATCCTAACGACAAAACGTAAGGAGCGATACCGATACGATAAAGGCAATATATTCCGCAACAACATATTCGGTAGGACGACAAAAAAATAGGAAAGTAACAAAGGAATAAAGAGTAAGGGAATTAAACGTAGATATTTTCGCATCGATTTAATTGTAAGCGAAAATATTTCGTTTGACTACACGTTATGTCTTTAAAGGTAAATGGAGCGTTTCAAGAAAATCACACATGATTAAAACACCCACTTCTGCTTCGGTTTCAAGTCGACCACGAATGCCGACTAAGGTCCCCTTTGCCATGGTCATAAAATAATTATTCGTTGCCCGTGTCCAGTAGCGAATGGGAATCTTATCTTCCACAAAGACCCCTTCGACATTGCGGTACCCACGTTGGACTTTAATATATCGTGTATTACTGGAAATAACGTCATCCATTAAACCAATCACCATAACATTTGAAATCATAACCTTACCTCTTTAAGAGATAGTCTAGGGTTAAATTAGAATGAAAACGTCTTGAATATGTCTTATGTTTGTCTCAAAAAAAGCACACTTAAGGGAGGAATATCCTTTAAAGAGAAGGCTTGATCCACTCGCATTTGCCCATCAAAATAAAGCTGACCTTGAAGGGGGTTTCCGTGATAAGTAACCGAATGATTCTGGGCGTTGATCACGAGGGTAAAAGTGTCTTTTTCCCAACGATAATGAATCATAAAGGTTCCTTCTTGTAGCACTTCAATATGAAAGTTTTGGGTAGGTAAACAGTGCGGTTGACGAAGCACTGGAAATGCTTTTCGTAAACTAATTAAATCTTTCAAGGTCGCGATAACAGGGGTGTATGGTTGAATTCGTTCAAAGCGAAATTGATTGACCGCATCGCCTGATTTATACGAATTATGATCGCCTAATTTTGTGCCACCCACTTCTTGGCCCATGTGGAGGAAAGGAATGCCTTGGGCGGTTAAAATCACACTAATACTAAAGCGAATATAAGCCTGAAGTTCAGTTTCTGATGCGTTAGGATACAAACGAATCAATTTATCGTAGAAAGTTCCATTGTCATGACATTCGACATAATTGATGGATTGATTTGGTTGACTGACTTTATAACCACCAAGATGAGGATATGCGGAACCAAGCATGCCACCCATCGCTTCATGCATTAAGGAAGGGTTTCCTGTTGTAAAACCGGGGACAAGAATATCATTTTCAAAATTACCACCCTTAAACACATTGCGGAACGTATCATTAAAAAAACTAAGGGACGGTAAAGCTACATGCCGTTCGGTAATCGTTTTAGCCTCAAAAGGGAGTTCCGTGGGCATATTCCAACCTTCGCCATACATCATAAAATCGGGACGAAGGGCGTGAATCGAATCGCTAAGGTGTTGCATGGTGGTTTGGTCGATGATCCCCATTAAATCAAAGCGATAGCCATCGATATGGAACATTTTTACCCAATACAAGGCTAAATGCACAATTAAGTGACGAACCATCGGTTTTTCTGAGGCGACGTCATTGCCACAAAAGGACCCATTCGACATTGTTCCATCGGTTCGTTTACGGAAATAATAACCTGGAACCACTTTCTCAAATACGGAATATTGAAACTCAAACACGTGGTTATAAACGACATCTAAATTCACGCGTAAACCCGCATGATGGCATTGGCTCACCAAGGTTTTAAAATCCAAAAGGCGACTATAAGGGTCGTGTAAATCGGAAGCATAACTGCCTTCAATGACACCAAATTGATACGGGTCATATCCCCAGTTGTAAGCATGATCGGTTTGATGTTCATTGACAGACCGGTAATCGTTCACGGGAAGTAATTGTAAATGGGTAAATCCAAGGGAGGTGAAATAATCCCATCCAACGGGCTGTGAGGTTCCTTGTAGTGTTTTACCTCGTTCAAGGAATCCTAAAAAACGACCCTTATAAACAATATTCGTATGCGGGTCACTTGTTAAATCACGAACATGGGCTTCATAAATAATCGCATCAGTAGGATGGGTTAAGGGGGGGAGTTTTTCATCGTGATGCGGAATCGCGTTGATGCGGGAAGGATTTATGACCACGGAGGCTTCACTATTTAAGGTGGAGCCCATCGCGTAAGGATCGAGGGTCGTTCGCGTCACCCCATGATTGGTGACATCATAGGTGTAGGCTAACCCATCTAAATCCCCTAAAACAGTTGTTTCATAAACACCAAAATCACCCCGCTTCATCGGAATGTATTGGGGTGAATCAGAGGTTGGATTTAAGGTTAAAACCACGGCGCTCGCTAATGGCGCCCAAAGCTTAAAGGTCGTTTGAACGTCCGCGTAGCTCACGCCAAGATCATCATCAGGATAGGTATAATCACGATCAAAATGCTCAAAATGAAGCGCTTCAGAGACATCGACGGGAACACTACCAAACGATTCAATGACAATTTCATAAGCATTCCCCAAGGTAATGGGTTGATGCAATTGAAAGAGCAACGATGTTAAATTCGCTTGCGGTACTTCTTCAAGTAACGTCATCGTTTCAAGGATTGAAAACTGAACACGAAGACGGGCCGACTCGCGGTCATGATTAATAAGCGGCCCATACACCAAGACACGAATTTGGTTCGGCTTCACCAAAATCGCTTTCATAAATTTAAGATGCATCACGTTCTATTATAACGATTGCCGTAGCATAGTCCCCATCATGTGCGATGGAAAGTGCAAAGTGGTGCTGTTGGTAGCGAATAAACGGTTTACCATGTTCACCTAGATGAATTTCAATGTGGGAAAAATCAGGATACGGTAAGGTATTCCATGCTTTGATAAACGCTTCTTTGGCTGCAAATCGCCCGGCTAAAAACTGTTCTGGAATCGGGTGATGAAGATAGGCTTCATATTCATAGGGCGCTAAAATTTTTTTCGCTAAATCGGTTTTTTCTTTAAAACGGGGAATATACGCTAAATCAATGCCGGTGGAAACTGCCATGGTTAGACCCCCTCCGGATGACGTATAAGCACTTTACGACCTTTATTATTTTGTGGGCTGGTATCGGAAGCATCGACGACCCCATCATTTTGTAACATTTTAAACAGGCGTAACGCACGAGGATAGCCCATTTCATAGGTTCGCGCAATCCAATTCATCGAGACATAATCCATGCGCATGACCGCTTCTTTAATGCTTTCATACATGGGATCAGTAAGTTCCATATTCGGAGAAAAGCCATCGCCACTGGAAGGAGGGTTGCTCGTTTCTTTTAAATTCAAGAACCGTTCATCATATTGGGGTAAATGACGCGAACGAATATCCGCACACACGCGACTGATTTCATCTTCACTGAGGTAAGCACCTTGGACCCGAATTTCCCCTTGGCGGGCAAATAAAGGATTCACTAAATACATATCGCCGTTTCCACCAAGGATCTCGGCACCGCCATGTCCTAATACCGTCACAGAATCCACTTGTTTAGCCACACGCAGTGCGACAATCGTGGCCATGTTGTTTTTAATGCTACCGGTTATGATATCGGTGGTCGGACGTTGGGTAGCGATCATAAGGTGTATGCCGGCTGCACGAGCTTTTTGGGCGAGACGCGTCACCAAATCAGAAACTTGAGGATGCGTATTAATCAGGTCGTTATATTCATCGATAATGGCAAAAATAAGAGGGAAGGTTGGTTTTTGATTTTCAACCGCATAACGATTATATTGATCAAGCGAAGACGTTTCGGAATCTTGCAAAGCTTGATAACGTTCTTCCATGACGTCAATTAAACGTTCTAACGCAACTTTTGCTTCATCCATTTCTGAAATAATCGGACAAAGTAGGTGGGGAAGATTTTTATATTTGGATAATTCAAATTTCTTCGGATCAATCAGGAGCATACGGGCTTGATCAGGGGATGTTTGCATGAGAAGGGTCATGATAAATGTGTGCATAAACACCGTTTTTCCACTGCCACTCGATCCTGCGACTAAAAGGTGAATCATGTCTTTCGGTGTAAAGGCAATGACTTCCCCGATGATGTTACGACCAAACGGAATCATAAGTTTATGGGAGGTTTCTTCATTATTGCGGAGATCATTGATCATTTCTTTATAACCAACCATCGACGCGCGTTCATTGACCACTTCAATCGTTGAGCATGTTTTACCAAGGACGATGTCATGGAAGGCGACTTCATAGCCCCCGAGGGCAATGCCTAAATCCAGGAGCACTTTTTTAACTTGTTGGGTTTGGGCGCCTTCTGCCATTTGCACATCAAAGGAGGTAACACTGGGCCCAATATCATAGCCAATAATATTGGCAGGAACATTTAAGGAAGCAAATTTTTGTTGGAGGATATCCACGCGTTTTTTGGTAACTGCTTCATTAAAATCACGGTCAAGACCATTCGTTCGCGATGTTAATAAACTAAGATCGGGGGTTGCATAGGCCGTTATCGGTTTGGGTGCAGCCACGGATGGATTAAGCGGTTTCTCTATTGGCTCGGGTAAAATATCCGGTGCTTCATAAAGCGTGTTATTTGAGGTGGTGATGGGGATGGGTTGAGGTTCTTCTTCACTCGTTTCTAAAGGAAGCGATACAGGTTGCATGCTAGGTTGCTGGGGCGCCTGCGATTCTGGACGTTTAAATTGAACCTTCGTTAGTCCACTGACCGCGTTCGTCGGAAATAATCGTCGGACGACTTTGGTTTCTCCATTATTAGGATCAATGGTCGTCATCGTGTTGGCAAATGTTTTGGTCGGAGAAAGTTGACTCATGCGGCGAAAGCGTTCCCGCTCTTTTTGTCGTTCATCCAGTGTAGAGGCAATCGAATGAATCATGTACGCCCAAATCTTTTCGAGGCTTAATAAAATTCCTGCAAATAAGAGGATTAATAAAAAAAGTTGATTGAAAGATTCAAGTTGAAGAATGCGAATAAGAGCCACGACAAAACTTCCTAAAATACCGCCACCGACTGTGGCTTCATGAAATATAAATAACGCGCCATCGGGTGGTAAAAAGAGCGTAAAAAAGCTGGGAAAGAACGCGAGTAAGGTTAAGTCGGGAGGATTATCCATCGTTTGTAAGACACCATAGGTGGATAAACCTAATATCGATAAAATCGTTAAGGCAATCCCAAATGAGGATAACCGTCGTTCAATTTTTAAAAAGGGGCGATTCAACATGAGGCTAATGCCATAACCAATCATGAATAAAAAGCCGAGGACGCGCAATTCACCAATCCAAAATGCAAAAAAGAAACTGACAAACTGAGAAAAAATGCCTTCGGAAATAAACCCAAGAAAGGTAAGTAAGATTAAAAATAAACCCAACGCAAATTTAAAGGGTCGATCGGAAAGGGGAGGATACGTTTGTGGATTTAAGACGGGTTTCATAGGTTAATTATACCAAGTTCAACCCAAAATCGCGGGCCTAGTTTGTCGACTTTGGTGCGGAAGCAGGTTCTTCATCAAACCAAAGAATAATTGGTAAAATAATGGGGTTTTTGCCATTGATTCGACGAAGGATTTTACCTGTCTTTTCAATGAGATAATATTTAAAATCATCCAAGGCAATAAACGCTTTTTTGGTCACATAGTCGTTCAGTTCTTGGGCAAATAACGTTTGGATTTCTTTCATGATGTTATCGGAATCTTTCACAAAAACAAAACCTCGCATTTGCACATCCGGTCCAGCGACAATTTTTTTATGAAGTTTGGAGATGGTGGCTCCTAAAATAACAACCCCATCTTCGCCTAAGCGTTGACGTTGTTGAATGACGTCGGATTTGACGTCACCAATGCCGAGACCATCAATAAACGTATCACCGGTCGGAATACGGTCTAATTCCGATAATAAGAGTTTAGGTTTACCCCCGGTAAATTCAAGCACAAAACCATTGTCCATTAAAAAGGTGTTCATATGATTTAAGCCGATCCCTGTGGCGACTCCAAGTTTGGCGTTGGCGACGAGATGGACATATTCACCTTTCACCGGCATGTAGTATTTCGGTTTAAGCAAAGAGACGAGCGTTTTAATATCTTCTTCTTGTGCGTGTAATCCGCGAATTTGCTTCCGGGTAATATTCACGACTTTGGCGCCGGTTTGATAAATGCCATCAATCGCATCGGTGGCGAGCACTTCAAAGGCGGGCGCGGAAGGGCAAGCGACGATAAAGGTATCACTGGTGTTAAGGGAGAACGTTTTATCTTCATTGACGCTATTGGCAAGTTCATCAATTTTTTTATAAACGCGTTCGCCTTGTCCCATCATGATAATGACTTGGTCTTTGATCGCTGTACGTAAGTGATTTTCACGACTGACAATTTTGTCACGAGGAAGCGATAAGGCATTGAGTTTCATGAAGGTTTCAATGTAATTTTCGGTTTCTTGATCGTAGAAAATGACTTTCTTTTGATTGGCCATTGCAAATTGAACGACTTCTTCAAGGTTATAAACCGATTGATTATAAAGGGCAATAAACACGCGGCCTTGTGCCATTTGGAACGGGATGACCAGATGATCATTTAAGCGATGATTCGGTGAGCAATATCCTACTTTATCCGCAGCTTCGGATTCAGTGAGTAAAACAAGTGTTTCTTTTTCCGCGATTTTCGCTAGGGCATTGAGATCATGCTTATAGTGTTTATGCGTATTGTATTCAACAATAAAATCCCCCGAATAAACGATGTTACCAAAGGGGGTATCAATCGCAAAACCGCACGAATCCATCACGCTATGAACGGTTTGGAAGAAATGAAAATCATATCCTGCAATTTTGACTTGACTGGTCGGTTGAATGATATGCGTTTCATACTCGACATTCAGCTTTAATTCTTTCGTGTATTGGTTGAGTAAGGCAATCGTTGCTGGCGTACCATACACCGGAGCAGTCACTTGTTTATAAATGTAAGGTAAAGCACCCATTTGGTCATCATGACCATGGGTAATAATGTACGCACGGACACGGTGACGTTCTTTGATGAGATAGTCAATGTTAGGGATAATCGCATCGACACCGGGATGATCTCGGGTCGGATACTTGAGGCCCGCTTCAATGACGAAAAGGTCAGACCCTAATTCCACGACAAACATACATTTGCCGTGTTCATCGAGTCCACCTAATGCAAACAGGCGGATTTTGTCTTGTGCATTCATTATTTATTTTCCTTTAAAACAACTTCATTATAACGACTTTTAAAAAAAAGCGAATTAATCGTTGGCATACTCCTTGTGGGAAAGGGCAACACGACCTTTTTCATCAATTTCGGTGACGCGAACTTTGAGTTTTTGACCGAGTTTGACAACATCTTTAGGATGTTCAACGCGTTTTTGAGCGAGTTTGGAGACATGAACCATGCCATCAACATCCCCAAATAAGTTAACGAAAACCCCATAAGCTTCAATGCGAACGACTTCGCCGTCAAAGATTTCGCCGACTTTGGCTTCCCGTGTTAAATCTTCAATCATCTTTTTCGCACGATTAATCGGTTCACGGTCTTGATGATAAATCATAACGCGACCATCTTGTTCAATATCAATTTTAACGCCATTGCATTGATCGATAATGCCATTAATGACTTTACCACCTTGACCAATGACATCGCGAATTTTATCGACAGGAATTTGAAGTTGTTGAAGTTTGGGTGCGTAGGTTCCCACATCTTCCCGCGGTTCCGCAATCGTTTGTTCCATCCGTTCACGAATGACCGTACGTGCTCGTAAGGCTTCTTGTAGGGCTTCTTGAATAATTGCACGGTTAATGCCACGAATCTTAATATCCATTTGTAAGGCAGTAATCCCTTTTTGGGTCCCTGCGACTTTAAAGTCCATATCCCCGAAGTGATCTTCTAAACCTTGAATATCGGTCAAAATCGTATACGGATGTTTACCATCTAACGGCCCGGAGGTAATTAACCCCATGGCAATGCCTGAGACTAAACCTGTGACAGGAACCCCTGCGGCCATGAGGGCCATCGAGGAGGCACAAATACTGGCTTGGGAGGATGATCCATTGGATTCTAAAACTTCACTCACGACCCGAATAGTGTAAGGGAACGTTTCTTCGGAAGGAATCACATAGCTTAAAGCGCGTTCACCTAATGCCCCGTGACCAATTTCTCGACGACCTGGGCTGCCCATACGACCGACTTCTCCAACAGAAAAGGGTGGGAAGTTGTAATGGTGCATGAAGCGTTTTTTATCTTCATCCGTTAAGTTATCAATGATTTGAACATCATTTAAGGAAGCGAGTGTGACCACCGATAAGACTTGGGTTTGACCGCGGGTAAAGAGGGCGGAACCATGGACGCGAGGGAGTAAGTCCACTTGGCAATCCAGGGGACGAATTTCATTAACGCCTCGACCGTCCGGGCGAACTTTATCTTCGGTAATGAGGCGGCGAACTTCATCGGCAATGATCGTTTCTAAAATCATATCGACTTCTTTTAGTGTTTTATCTTCGGTTTCACGATCGGGATACGTTTTTGCTTCAAACGCGGCAATCACTTTTTCTTTGACCGCATTAATGTTGGCTTCGCGTTCTAATTTTTCTTTAGTGGAAATCGCTTTGACAAGTTCTTTTTGACCAAGAGCGCGAACTTCTTGATTGATATCGGCATTCACGCGATACAGTTCAACGTGACGTTTACTAACCCCAATGGTTTTAATAATGTCTTGTTGGAAGGCACAGAGTTGCTTAATTGCATCATGACCAAACATGAGCGCTTCTAACATATCGGATTCAGAAACTTCTTGAGCTCCCGCTTCCACCATGTTAATTGCATCGGGTGTTCCGGCCACGGCAAGGTGAATATCACTTTCAAGACGTTCTTCGACCGTCGGGTTAATAATGAGTTTGCCATTCACACGGCCCACATAGACCCCAGCGACAGGACCATCAAAAGGGATATCGGAAATGCCTAACGCTAATCCAGAACCAAATAAGGCGGTCATTTCCGGGGTGGCATTTAAATCAACACTGAGGACCGTATTGACGATTTGAACTTCATTACGGAAGCCTTCATCAAATAAAGGGCGAATGGGGCGATCAATTAAACGTGCGGTTAACGTAGCATGTTCTCCTGGGCGGCCTTCACGACGAAGGAAGGATCCTGGGATTTTTCCCACAGCGTATTGTTTTTCTTCATAAACCACGGTTAAGGGGAAGAAGTCCGTATTTTTGGCTTCATTACTTCCTACCGCAGTGGATAAAATCACGGTGTCATCATAGCGAACGAGCACAGCGCCATCCGCTTGTTTGGCTAATTCTCCTGTTTCAACGACTAATTTTTTACCGGCAAAATCTAACGTAAATGTCCTCTTTGTCATAAGTTCCTCTTTCTTTTCTATAACTGATAGATTATAACATATTTTTTTGCGATTAATACGCAAAGATTCGTTTCAATACTTCCACCATCATTAAACCATCTTCCACCACAAAATATTCATATTTTCCATGGAAGTTATAGCCCCCCGTTGCAAGATTGGGTGTGGGGACACCTTTATACGTCAACATTGCCCCATCGGTTCCCCCGCGAATCGGTTCATAGTGAAGGGGAAGATTTAAAGCCTGATACGCATCATTAACACGTTTTAAAATGTCAGGGTGTTGGTCAATGATACTTTTCATGTTGTAATAACTGCGTTGGATGGTGATGGAAACACGTGGTGTATCAAGTGCACTATTTAATGCATCCACTTTAGTGTGCATTAATGCTTCGAGTGCTTCTAATTTTTTTAAATCATGATCACGAAGTATATAACGTAATTCCGAGGATTCAACACCACCCATGGATTGGGTTAAATGAATAAAACCTTCATACCCTTCTGTAGTTTCCGGAGTCTGATTAGTGGGTAAAGAAAGGTGATAACGCGCCGCAAGCGTTTGGGCATTCACCATTTGATTCTTCGCGGTTCCTGGATGAATCGCTTTCCCTTGAAAGCGAACCACAGCGCTTGAGGCATTAAAGTTTTCAACGTTAATGCGGTGTAAATCGCCGCCATCCAACGTGTAAGCAAAGGTGGCTTGAAATAAAGTAGGGTCAAAATGCGTGACGCCTCGACCAATTTCTTCATCACACGTGAACCCAATCTGAATGGGACCATGGCGATAAGACGGCGTTTTCAAGACAAACTGAACAAAGTCCATTAAGATTGCGACGCCTGCTTTGTCGTCCGCACCGAGTAACGTATCACCGGAGGTGGTCACAAGCGTCTTACCGCGATGAAAAGTAAGAATTGGGAAAACCGTTGGATCTAAAACGACACCGAGTTCGTGGCTTAAGCTAATGACGCTGCCATCATAGTTTGTAATCACTTGAGGACGAACGTTCTTTCCACTCATTTCTGTGGCGGTATCCACGTGGGCCATCAGTCCAATCGACGTTGTTTTCGTCGGGTCATTTCCGGGAATGGTAGCATACACGTTGCCTTTACCATCTTCGACCACACGTGGAACACCGAGTTCCTTTAATTGGTGAACCAGTAAGGCAATCACATCGAGTTGTTTTGCCGTTGAAGGCACGGTGGATGAATCAGGATCGGATTGAGAATCGATTTTTACATAGTCTAAAAAGCGTTCTAATAAGGTCATGGGGAATCTCCTTTATAAAGAAAAAACCATGCGGATGGCATGGTTTATTTTCTTATTTACGTAAACCGAGCTTGCTAATAAGGTCAAGGTAGCTGTCGCGGTTATTTTTTTCTAAGTATTGAAGTAAGCGAGAACGACGACCGACTAGGACGAGTAAGCCTCGACGACCGTGGAAGTCGTGTTTGTGCGACTTAAGGTGTTCAGTTAATTCGCGAATTTGTTCTGTTAATAACGCGATTTGAACTTGTGGAGAACCGCTGTCTGATTCGGATTTGCCGTAGGTTTTGACGAGTTCGGCAACTCGTTCTTTGGTTAATGCCATTGTGTGTTTCCTCCTTGGATAACCTTGGGCTTCATCAGCGGTGAACGAGTGGAAACGCTGTTCATCATCGAAGAAGTCATTGCCTATTATAAACAACTTGAATGAAATTGCAAAGATTACGTTGAAAAAACGTCTTTTTTTCGGGCAAGCGCAGTCGCTTTGTCCTGATCCATTTGGCGAACGAGATCAGCAAGAGAAGCGAACTTTTGTTCCTCACGTAAATACCCTAAAAAATCCACATACACATGTTTTTCATAGAGATTCCCTTGAAAATCAAGGACATGTACTTCTAAACTTGGTTTACTTAAATTGGCTACAGTGGGATGATATCCTAGACTTGCTAATGAAAAAAAAGCGGTCCCATCAACCCAAAATCGTGTCATATAAACTCCATTTTTAGGTAAATAAAATGGTTCTTCTAGTACGACATTTGCGGTAGGATAACCAAGTTCAGTCCCTTTTTTAAAGCCGTGACCGACATAACCGCGAACTTGATACGGTCGTCCTAATTGTTGGCGAACCGTTTCAACGTGACCTAAGGAAAGTAAACTTAAAAGCGTCGAGGAAGAAATTTTTTGCGAAGCATAGGTTTGAGTGGAAACAAGATGCGAAGTAAATCGAGCGTCTTTGAAAATCGTATCTTTATCACCTAATGCATGGTGTCCAAAGCGAAAATCTTCGCCGAAGACTAAGGAGGTAATGCCAAAGGTAAATAAATGATCTAAAAAAGCGTGAGGGGATAATTTTTCAACATACGCGTTAAACTGCAAGATGATGAGGACATCAACACCCCAGGTTTCAAGTAGTTCTTTTTTGACCGATAACGGTGTTAATAATTGGTCGGAACGTGATTTTTTAGGATTCCGGTCGAAGGTGACCACCGCAATCGGTTGTCCTAAACGTTTTGCAGTTTGAATAAGCGCTTGATGGCCAATATGAAGCCCATCAAAATACCCTAAACATGCTGTTAATGCGGTCGGATAACGAAAGGGTTGTTGAAAGTCGGTCTCAATAACAATCATTAAAATAAGCCTCGAAGAGATTTAAATAATGATCCATCCGTTCGTTCGTAGATTGCGATGGCTTCATTTTTTTCGTTAATGCATAAAACCCGGGAAGCAGTAATTTCAAATGTTTGCATTTTTCCATCCATAATGGCTTTTACATTTTCAGGACGGGTGATTCTAAGAGTGGGTAAGTGGGATAAGGATTGGGTCATCGATAAACAATCTTTTTCTGATAATTGATCCAAGGTTTTGGCATCCTTTAATTCAAAGGAACCAACCGAAATACGTGTTAAGGAAGTCAAATGTCCGACCATGCCAAAGGCTTCAGCGATGGCTTCGGCTAAGGTTCGGACATACGTCCCTTTAGAAACATGACAACGGAACGTTAAGGTCGCGCTTTCATAACGGATGAGCGTTATTGAATGCACGGTAATACGACGGGATTCACGGACAACTTCTTCTCCTTTTCGTGCCAATTCATAAAGGGGGACACCGTGATGTTTAATCGCAGAGAACATCGGAGGCACTTGATCCTGTTCCCCTAAAAATGTATCCAGGGTTTGCTGGATATAATCTTCATAAAGTTCAATGACGGGTTTCGATTCAATGACATCACCCGTTAAATCACCGGTGTTTGTTTTGCTGCCTAATTGCAATGTGGCTTCATAAGTTTTATCCATCGCTTCTAAAAAAGGACCCATTTTTGTTCCTTTGCCCATCGTGACGAGCATCAACCCATCGGCAAAAGGATCTAAAGTTCCTGTGTGACCCACTTTTTTTTCATGAAAGCGATGCACGACACCATTGACGAGATCGCGAGACGTAATTCCTTGTGGTTTGACCACCAAAAACATTCCATTTAACATTGCTCTCGTATTATCGCATAATAAACCCATACATTAAAGAGGAGTTCACACGATGTCATCGACCATTCACTTATTCGAAGTTGCCAATACCCCTTGCCGGATGAAAATGGCCACGACGGCCTATGATGGAATGACCGTCAGTTATTTACGCTATACCGTTTTTGTCGAAGAGCAAGGCGTTCCTATCGACATCGAATGGGATGGAAGCGATCAAACAGCAACTTCCTTTATTATGTTTTTAGACCATGTCCCCATTGGTACCCTGCGTTATCTTCGCCTTAACGAAACTACCCTTAAAGTCGGACGTATTGCCATCTTAAATCCGTATCGTGGGTTAGGCTATGGTAAAGCGCTTATGCAATGGTTTGATACGTATGCATTAAGCCTCTTCAAATCCGTGACCTTAACCATGCATGCCCAACGTCATGTGGAAAATTTTTATCATCAATGTGGCTACACTGCAATCGGAAAACCTTTTATGGAAGCAGGGATCGAACACATTGAAATGAAAAAAGACCTCCGTTAATCGGGGTCTTCTTCTTTATTTAATTTCTTTTTCGCAGCAGCGATGGTTTGTTCCATCTGTTGACTACGTTCATACGCATCATCGAGATAAAACTGGAGATCAGGGACCTTATACATCTCCACTTTTTTGGCGAGGGCGGAACGAATAAAGCCTTTCGCGCGTCGTAAGGATTCAAGTTTTTGCGGGGAATCTTTGACCCCCATAAAGGACACATACACTTTTAAAAAACTCAAATCATGGTTCATGTCCGTAAACGTCACCGTGACAAAGCCGACGGTTGGATCTTTTAATTCAAACTGAATAATATCCGTGATGTGTTTGACAATGAGGGAGGCTAAGCGGGAAGAACGATATTGACTCATGATTGCTTTTCAACCTCATGATACGCTTCAATGATGTCATTTTCTTTGATGTCATTGAAGTTTTCAACATTAATCCCACATTCAAAACCCATTTTGACGTCTTTAACTTCATCTTTATTCCGTTTTAAGGACGCAATTTTACCTTCATAAATAATGGCACCATCCCGTAAAATACGAATGTTTGCTTTGTTAGGAATAAGGCCAGATGTCACCATTCCCCCGGCGATGGTTCCTACCTTCCCAATTTTAAATAAGGCACGGACTTCAAATTGACCGAGCACTTCTTCGGTGGTCTCCACTTTCACTTTGCCCTTCATGAGCGCTTCAACTTCTTCAATGAGTGCATAAATAATGCGGTGAGTACGAATTTCAACCCCGGATTCATTGGCTTTTTGTTGCACATTGGCCGCAGGACGTAAATTAAAACCATATATCATCGCTTTGGATGCCGATGCTAATAAAACATCGCTTTCCGTAATCGCCCCTGTTTCGGAACGGAGGACGGTTAATTTTACCTTATCTTGATTGAGTTTTTCTAAACTCGCTTTAATCGCTTCAGCACTTCCAGTGTTATCGGCTTTGATAATGAAGTAAAGGTGTTCGGTATCGCCACTTGCTAATCGTTCCGATAAGCTTTCAATGGTGTTAGAGGTTTGTTGACGCGATTCTGATTCTTTCGCCAAACGACGTTTTTCGGCGATTTCTTTGGCTTCTTTTTCCGTGGGGAACGCCATAAACGAATCACCCGCGATCGGCACTTCACTTAAACCGATGACCGAAACCGGTGTCGAAGGGGTCGCTATTTTTACGACTTTGGCATGTTCATTGGTCATTCGGCGTACTTTTCCATACACCGTACCGACCACAAGATAATCGGAGCCATGGAGCGTCCCGTTTTCAATGAGTAAAGTCGCTTTCGGCCCTTCATGTTTATCTAAAACTGCTTCAAGGACGGTTCCTAACGCAAAGCGGTTCGGATTCGCTTTTAACTCTAACACTTCCGACACTAATAAAATATTTTCTAATAAGGTGTCGATCCCAGTTTTCTTCAACGCAGAAATTTCGACAAAGATCGTATCGCCACCAAAATCTTCGGGGATGACATCGAGCGCCGTTAACGCTTCTTTAACCTTGGGGACATTCGCACCCGGTTTATCCATTTTGTTGATCGCCACAATTAAAGGAACTTTGGCGGCTTTGGCATGATCAATGGCTTCACGGGTTTGTGGCATGACGCCATCATCGGCAGCGACCACAAGGACGACAAGATCGGTGACTTTGGCGCCACGACTTCGCATCGCGGTAAACGCTTCGTGTCCTGGGGTGTCAATAAAGGTAATTTTCTTGCCATTAAAGTCGCGTTGGTACGCACCAATCGCTTGGGAAATACCGCCGAATTCTCCGGCGACAAGGTTGGAACTACGAATCGCATCAATTAAGGTCGTTTTCCCATGATCGACGTGACCCATGATCGTGACGACAGGAGGACGTTCTTCTAATGTGGTTACATCATCTTCAATGACGTAATCTTCAATGTTTTCCACGGCAACTGCTTTTTCTTTTTTAAAATCAAGACCGTAATGTAAACAAATCATTCCGATGGTTTCATCATCTAAGGTGGAGTTAATCGTCAACATCTTTTTGTTTAAGAAAAGAAATTTAATGATTTCTGCCACCGGTTTTTTCAGTTGGTTGGCTAGATCACCTAAGGTCATGGCCCCGGTATAAATAAAAACATCACCGGTGACTTTGGCGGTTTCTTTGGCCGTCAAAGAACCTTGGGTATTTTCTTGGCGGTTATTGGGATTGGTATTATTTTTCATTCGTCATGTCCTCCTTATTGGCATGGATGAGAGAAAGAAAGTGAGGATTGATGAGTCGAATTACGGCTACATCAGGTTGTTGGAGAATCGCGGAGAATGCGGCTTTATCGCCGGTAATTTCCCAAGGAATCTTGTACTTTTCACAATAATGAATGCATTGTTTTTGCCGCGACGCGGAAGCATCCGAGGCAATCCACATGTAGACCACTGGTGAGGTAATCGCATGTGTCCCCGAGACGAGGGCACGTGCTTTTTTCATGAGGTGAAGTTGCGATTCAAGGGATTTATTCATTCAAGATACGGGCAAGCCTTTCATAAAACGCATCATCGGGTTGAACCCCGAGATGTTTTTGAATCAATCGGGAGGCTTTTAACGGAGCAAGGATCGTGATCGAACGTTGTATATACGCCCCCCGACCTGGCATTTTGCCATGCAGGTCAATCTCGAGTTGGCCATCCGGTTTACGAACGATGCGTAATAACGATCGCTTATCGCCATGTTCGCCCGTAACGATACAGCGACGAAGAGGTACGTTATTTTTCTTCGTCGTAGTATTCATCAAAGTCCTCGAAATCTAGTTCGGTTTCTTCCACTTCAACGTCTTCCACGGGTTCTTCCACCACGTCTTCATCGTCATAAATTTTCATGTAGTTGGCAGGGTTGAGGGAATCGCCTGTGGGTGTTGGAATATCTTCCACGGGTTTATCGTTGTCTTTGGGACGTTTCTTGAACGGTTTTTTCTTGAAGTCTTTTTCGAATTTCGGTTTGCGTGCTTTTTCCGCTTCGAGTTCCGCTTCGAGCTCTTCTAACGTCTTGGTCGTACGGACCACCGTGACTTTGGGTGCTTCAGGAACAGGTTTAGCTTCCACGACGGGTTTTGTGACTTCGGGTTGAACAACAGGGGTTGGGGCCGCGGTCGACACTTCGGGGCTAACCACACGGGTTTCTGACGTCCCATCGTCGAGTTCAGCGCCATCAGCGATGAGTTTTTCTTGGCGATCTTCATCGTGACGTGGCGATAATACATCTTCCATCGTGAAGTCATCCCGTTGTTGAGAATAAACAACATGACGTGCTTGCGCAGGCGCAGAACCAGCAGGTAAGGTCGCACGTTGAAGTTCACGTAAACGTTTGTCTTCTGCTTCTTGACGGAGGAGATCGACGGATTGATAGACGAGACCTTCAGCGACGGCTTCATTGAGGTCTTTGACATCAATTTGCCATCCCGTTAATTTACTGGCTAAACGCGGATTAACACCTCGACGACCAATCGCCGGGCCTAAATTTTCCGATTGAATGACCATCATCGCTTTGTGATTGGCTTCATCTAAAATGATCCCTGTAATTTGAGCGGGTTTCATGGCTTCCACTAAATAAAGCGGAAGATTTTCAGTGTAGGCGATAATATCAATTTTTTCTTTTTCTTTGGCATTGCCTAATTGGGCGACAATTTTTTGAATACGTGAACCGTTTTGACCAATACAGGCACCGGCTGGATCCACATTTGGATCTTGGGAGTAGACGGCGACTTTCGAACGAACACCGGCTTCACGGGCAATCGCTTTAATGATGACGGTCCCTTCGTAGACTTCGGGAAGTTCTTCTTCAAAGACACGCTTCAGGAAGCCTTCATGCGTACGAGAAACCGCAATTTGTGCACCTTTCGTGGTCGATTCGACATCGACGACATAGAGTTTGACGCGATCACCGACTTTAAAGGTTTCTCCAGGGATACGTTTCGAGGCCGGTAAATACACATCCGTACGACCAATATTAATAATCGCACTACGATCATCGACTTTTTCGACTTGACCGACAATCATTTCCCCAATCTTATCTTTAAAGAGTTCATAAAGCGCCGCTTTTTCGGCTTCGGCAATTTTTTGACGGAACACTGCTTTAACAATCATCGCAGTTCCTTTGGTAAAGCTTTCTAAATCGACTTCGGTTTCATAAAAGTCATCAATCTTTAGCGATAACCCTTTGACTTTCACTTCATCGAGGGAAATTTCTAGGAAATCATCTTCGACAGTTTCCACCACTTTCTTTTGTTCAAAAACAGCGATAACGCCAGACGAAGGATTGATATCGACACGAACAAGGGCATCATCAATCGACCCTAAATGTTTACGATAGGCTTTGGCAATCGCTTCTTTCAGGGCATCGATAATGGCGTCTTTGGAAATGCCTTTTTCCGATTCTAAGACTTCAATGAGTTGGAGTAATTCTGAGGATTTAAACATGGTTTTTCTTTCTTCCTTTTTTATGATTCACGCGCGACTTCAATACGCGTAATCTCTTTTCTTGCAATCGCTTGTTCGATTCGACCTTTTTTTGTTTTTACTGAAAGTTGAATTTCGGAGTCACTAATCGCGAGCAATTCACCTATCGTGCCAGGTTTGCCTTGTTGCTGCGGATCACAATAGATTTGCACAATCGTATGAAGGTAATCGTGAAGATGTTCCATACGGATGGGGTAATCGATTCCGGCACTCGAGATATCGAGGATGTAATGTTCGCTAATGAGGGGATGCGCATCGAGGAGACTGGAGATGGCTCTTGTTAATCGGACGATGAGATCCATATCGATGCGAGTTCCGGGTTTTTCTAGAAGAATGCGGAGGAATTTATCTCCGCGTTCCACGACGAGACTCAATTCATACAAGCGACATCCTTCCGCTTCAATGGGCGGTTTAACGAGTTGTTCTAGGGTTTCAATGAGTGGCATAGGCTCCTTTCAAAAAACAAAGAGTGGATTGCTCCACTCTTCAGTGTTTGACCTAAACGACTTCTATACTATAGCATATTCAAAAAAGAATGCAACCCACGTTCCTTCATGCTGTTTTTGCGTATAATAGAACCATGCCTTCCCCATTGACCCTTAAAAAAAAGATTGCAATTATCGGCGCTGGTCCTGGTGGACTCGTTAGTGCGTTATTATTAGCCAAGAAAGGCCATGATGTAACGATATATGAAGCGCGTGACCGTGTTGGTGGCCGATCTTCGGGTTTAGATGTAGGGCCCTATCATTTTGAATTAGGTCCGACCTTTTTTATTTATCGCCCGATTATCGATAAGATTTTAACCACGATCGGTACCACACTTGAAGATCTTGTTCCTGTTACCCCGATTGATCCCCTTTATGAACTTCGTTTTCCCAACAAAACGTTTCGTCCATCTGCAAATCATCGAGCGATGATGAAAGAAATTCACCGGGTTTTTCCTGGCGAAGAAGCTGGCTATCAACGGTATTTAAAAAAAGAACTCCAACGGTTTAAGAAAGTGACTCCGGTCTTAGAAAAACCGTTTCTGCATTTACGGGACTATTTACGCAAGGATGTCTTAGCCGCTGCCCCCTATCTTGATTTAGGGCAATCGCTTTATCAACGTTTAAAAAAATATTTTCATTCAGAGGAATTCATTTATTCAATGGCCTTTCAATCCAAATACTTAGGCATGTCTCCCTGGGAATGCCCTTCTTTATTTTCCATCCTCAGTTTTATGGAGCATGAATATGGGATTTATCACTTACAAGGGGGCATTCATGCCTTTCACGAAGCCTTAGCCACCTTCGCCCAATCTCGAGGGGTGACGATTCATCTAAAAACCCCAGTACAACAATGCGTCGTAAAAGGCAAGAAAATCACCCATCTCCGCATCAACGGTGAAGCCATCGCCTATGACACCGTCATTATGAATGCGGACTTTAAAAAGGCCATGCAACTCATTCCTGAGGCCAAACGTCCACGATATTCTACCCGAAAACTCGAATCCCTTGCTCAATCCTGTTCAACCTTTAACCTATATTTAGGTCTGGATAAAACGTATCAACTCCCGGCACATACAATTGTCTTTTCTCCGAACTATGCGCAAAATGTGAAAGATTTAACGCAAACCATGGTGCTCAGTCATCATCCAAGTTTTTATCTCCATAATCCTTCTTCCATCGATACTTCCTGGGCTCCTGAAGGTCATTCTGCCCTGTATGTGCTTGTTCCTGTTCCTAATTTACACGCCAATATCGATTGGGAAAAAGAAAAAGAACGATACACCGAATATATTCTTGATGAACTTGAAACCCGTGGCGGGCTTAAAAACCTTCGTAAGCATATTCAAGTCCAACACGTCATTACGCCCCGTGATTGGCAAGATACCTACCATGTTCAAGATGGGGCGAACTTTAACTTGTCGCATTCGATGAAACAATTGCTTTATTTCCGCCCTCACAATCGCTTTCAAGATCTTTACAATCTTTATTTAGTCGGAGGAGGAACGCATCCTGGAAGTGGTTTACCTACCATTTATCAATCCGGAATTATCGCGTCAGAATTGATTCAACATGAAAAATAAAGCATTAATCATCGTTTATAGCAGTTTGTGGATCTATACCGTAGGGTATGGTCTTTTGTTTGGTCTTAATGCCCCCTTACTTCCTTCACTTCTTGATCAATCCGCGGATGCCTTTGCCTTAGGGGTCTTTAATATCATGGGGTTATTTCCCCTCTATTTTCTGGTCGATGCGTATCAATCCATGCCAATAAAAACGTGGAAAGTCATCTTTTTATGGCTGGGCTTTTTAACGGGCGCCTATGGGATCACCTTGTTCTTTTTAGAGAATGATACGACGGTTGCCTACACCCGTAAAAAATGGCAGGAAATCCTTATCGGTCTTGCCTTAATGCTCACGTTAATTAGCTTTTTTACGATGACAAAAGGCCATCCTCTTCTTTACTTTAACCAATGGACGTCGGATAGTTTTGTGGGCATTATGAGTGTGGATTTTCTCGCCTTATATGCACTAAGTCTTTATCGTCTGTACGTTAATCACAAACAAAAAGGATGGCTTTATGCGATCCCGTTAATCGGCTACGGCTGGTTTTTAATTAAGAAACCTTCGCGATAAACGTTTCCATTAAAGGAAACACGTTGGCAATAACTTTGGCGCAGGCGACGGCAACGTCCATATGTTCTTTTTGGGTGCCATTACCACTGCGTAAATCAATGTAATGAACCCAGCTCCGTAAGGTCCCTTGCATGTAAAGGCGAGACATCGTTAATCCTTCCGGTAAGACAACGCGCGCTTGTTCTTTGGCAATCCCGTGATCGATCGCCCATTGATACGTGGATTGAGCAAGGGCAATCATCGCGTTTTGTTTTTCTTCCCACGCTATTTTTAAGGCGAGGGTTTCTGGGGTATCCGCTAAGGTTACACTATTTTGCCGATTCGTTTCATCTTGTAAACGCGCTTCACGGGTGGTGAACGCTAAATGCATCGTGGGATCCGCATAGCGTTGGGAAAACTCTTGAAAAGAAAACGAACGGTGGCGGAGCATTTGTCGGGCAATATCACGGGTAGTTTCAATTTCTAAGGTCACCGACACCATTTCTAAGGGCGACCAATGTTTATGATTCACTAAATATTTAATGAGTTTTTCGGAGGTTGCCGTATTCATTTGATTCGTGGGATTGGAAACACGGGCACAAAAGGCAATGAGTTCTTGGGCGTTGGTTAACCCTTCAAGTTCCAATGCTTCGGTGGGTTGACTGTAGGCAATAAGTTTCACGTTCATAAATAAAACCTCTTGAATCGTATTATATAAAAGCGTCATCGATAAAAAAAGAAAAACCATCCTTCAAGGATGGTGAATGGTGCCCCCTGCCAGAATCGAACTAGCAATAAGTCCTTACCATGGACTCGTTATACCACTTAACTAAGGGGGCAACGTTAAAATCTTAAAGAATTTTCCCAAATAAGTCAATGAAGAAAACTCCCTTCGTCGTGGCAAAGGGAGTTTGTTTGATTAATCAATTGGTTTTAAGGAAAGTAGTTGATGATCCACGATGACTTTTTGGGGGACATCCACGACGAGATGCCCTTGAACATACGCCCGGGCAAGGAACGTCTCCACTTCTTTTTGAATGAAGCGTTTTAACGGGCGTGCGCCATATTCTTGGTTGAACGCACTGTCTAATACCCATTGGTCGACGGATTCATCGAATTGAACGAACAGGGACTGCTTCGCAAGCCGATCTTCAACATCTTTCAGCATCCGAGTGACGATCATTTCTTGTACATCTTTATCAAGCGGGTTAAAGTAAATGATTTCATCAATGCGGTTTAAAAATTCAGGTTTGAACGTACGTTGAAGTATTCCTTCCACCTCGTTCTTTTTTCCTTCTAAAAGCAGTTCCGATCCTAAATTAGAGGTCATGATAATCACCGTATTTTTAAAGTCAATGAGGCGACCTTGACTATCGGTTAACCGACCTTCATCCATCATTTGCAGAAGTAAATTAAACACTTCAGGGTGGGCTTTTTCGATTTCATCAAAGAGGACGATGGAATATGGATTACGGCGAACTTTTTCCGTGAGTTGACCCCCCTCTTCAAAGCCAACATACCCGGGGGGCGAGCCTATCAAGCGTGACACCGAAAAACGTTCCATGTATTCCGACATATCAATACGAATAATGTGATTTTCATTATCAAAGAGGGCATCCGCAAGCGAACGCGCCACTTCGGTTTTTCCAACCCCCGTTGGTCCGAGGAATAAAAAACTCCCAATTGGACGTTTTGCATCTTGCATCCCTGCCCGTTGACGTAAAATGGCATCGGCGACTAATGACACGGCATCATCTTGACCAATGACACGTTGACGCATTTTGTCTTGCAAGCCTAAAATCTTTTCTTTATCCCCTTGCACAATTTTTTGCAGAGGAATCTTTGTTAATTTGGAAACAATTTTCGCAATTTCTTCTTCACGAACGACTTCCGAAAGCATATTACCGGTAGACGTCTTATTTTCTAAACTCGTAATTTTCTTTTCGAGTTCAGGAATTTTACCGTATTGGAGTTCACTTGCTTTTTGATATTGACCTTGACTGAATGCCTGTTCGAGTTGGGTTTTTAAGACTTGTAGTTGTTCTTTATACGATTTGACGGTTTTTAAACTGTGGCGTTCTTGTTGCCATAAGTCGACTTTTTCATCATAAATTTTCTTAAGACTCGTTAATTCTTCTTCGATTTTTTGATAACGAATTTTTGAATTAGTATCGTCTTCTTGTTTCAAGGCAAGACGTTCAATCTCAAGTTGACGAATCTTGCGATCAAGCTCATCGAGTTCGGTAGGCATGGATTCAATTTGAACACGTGTTAAGGCACATGCTTCATCCACCAAATCAATCGCTTTATCCGGTAAAAAGCGCGAGGTTAAATAACGATGCGATAACGTCGCTGCGGCAATAAGGGCTTCATCGGTAATGCGAACCCCGTGATGCGATTCATAACGAGCTTTTATCCCTCGTAAGATGGAAATGGTATCTTCGACGGTGGGTTCAAACACCATGACGGGTTGAAAACGACGTTCTAACGCCCGATCTTTTTCAATGTATTGACGATATTCATTGAGCGTGGTGGCCCCAATACAATCAATTTCGCCCCGTGCAAGGAGCGGTTTTAACATGTTGGAGGCGTCCATCGCCCCATCGGCACGACCGGCTCCGACAATCGCGTGAATTTCATCAATAAATAAAATGATTTTTCCTTCGGATTGTTTGATTTTATTTAAAATTGCTTTTAAACGTTCTTCAAATTCCCCGCGAAACTTCGCCCCCGCGATGAGTGCCCCCATATCGAGTTCATAAATGAGTTTATCTTTTAATGTATTGGGAACATCATTACGAAGAATGCGTTGGGCGAGCCCTTCAATAATCGCAGTTTTCCCGACGCCAGGTTCTCCTAATAAAATGACATTGTTTTTATTTTTTCGTGCAAGGATTTGAATGATTTTACGAATCTCTTCATCCCGACCAATGACAGGATCAATTTTCCCTTTTTTGACATCTTCATTAATGATGCGACCGAATTTTTCTAATACTTTTTCATCTTTACTATAATCAATTGGTAATTCCATAAGAACCTCCATTTAGCACTCATAATCTTTAAGTGCTAACCAAAGTGTAAAACACCTTTTAGCAGATGTCAAGAAAGAGTGCTAAAGAAAGAAAAAAGACAAAGCGAACCTTGTCTTTGACGTGATAAAGATTGAATCCTTAACGATGCGTGAGAATGTTTAGCGCAGAAACCATGAATGTCGATAACTTCGTAATAAAGTCATTGGATTCGCTGGTGTTCGTCATGGCCGTTTCGTCTTGATCAAACGCATAATACTTTGCGTTTAATGGCTTTTCCGTCATGGTGGTGAGCAATTGTTTCATACCGTGTGCCTCCTTCTTCAGTTTTGATACCCTTATCAAAACCGACAATAATGTAAAGCAAATGAAAGCGAATTACAACACGGATGAAAACCATGAAAACCCTTTCACGATTTTCCTTTATTTCTTGAAAGGGATTACATTGCTTTAAAAACGCACTTTTTTAAGTATGAATAATACGTGTTAACTTTAAAAATGTAAGTGGTTTCATAAGTTTGTGATTTTGTGGGTTTGACTAGTTAATTCAAAATCGATAAAACTTCGTGGGGGAAAGCGGTGATGAAGCTGACGAAGTGTTATTCCATTGTGACTCTTTTCACCCACCCCCACAAAAATATCTTTATTGTTTTTACTGTGATCCATCCAGACCATTTGGGGTGTAGCTTCTTGAAGAATTTTTCGTTTTCGTTCTAACGTATCAAGTCGCATCGGTTCTTTCAACCCATAATGCAAACGATTGCGTTGGCGTTCCCGTTCTAGAAGTTTTTGTAACATCAATGGAATCTCTTGTTTTTCTAAGGCAGAAATAACTTGGGTGATCCGACGTTGTTCATCCCAAAAATACCGTAAGGCAAGCACCAACTTTTCTCCATATCGGTCTGTGAGTTGTCCTTGGTTTTCATCAATCCATAATCGATCCATCTGGTGCAAGGACGTAAAGGGATGATCATGTAAAAAGGGTTTCAATAATTCAGGAATATCCCAATTTATGGGTGGTAAAAATGTTTTCGTTGGCGGAACAAATACATCAAATACAATGGGCTTTAACCAAGCATTCGGTAATGTTTGAATCCCTGAAGCGTGTAAGCGATGCCATCCTGGTAGAAGTAAGATATGCGCATCCTGAGGATGGAACGTTAAGGGCATCCATTTTTTTTCAAGTCGATGAATGCGTTGTAGTTTTTCTAGGAAGGATAATGTGGCAAAATCTGGCATCAATAGCATGGCAAAGACGATGACAAGTGCGGTTGAGTAGCCACACGATAACGAAGGTGGAAAATCAGTTTCAAGGAAGGCATCCACTGGTTGAAAGCGGTATTGATACGTTTTCGCATCGGTTTCCATTAAGGAAAGCAACGTAAACGGGTGATGCGATTCCGGTTTAAAAAGAGGTTCATGGCCAAGCGGATATTCTAAAAGGGGAAATCCTGGTAAGACAAGACGAATAACCGGGCGATCATGAGGTTGATAAACGGCTTTGAGATGATGATTGATCGTGAAAGAAATTTTCTCACTTTCATCGGGCAAATCACCGCCTAACCACATCCATTTTCCTGCAATCGCATAAGCTTTTGAAGGTGAAAATCCAAACCGTAATATAAATTTATCGCTTAACGGACGATAGGCATCCTTGCTCATTGCCACCGTTATAATCTCCGAGCAAGTGATTGATAAAGATGCGTTAACGTGGTTGAAGATAAATAGCGTGGGACAGGATAAAAAGGGATGACCTCTTCGTGACAACGTTGGACCATCAAAGGAATATCATGAGGCTGAATGACATCATGGAAATCGTGAGGAAATTGAAAGGTTGAATTCAGGTGTTGAATCCACGCAATCACAGCAAGCGCTTGTTTTTGATGGTCTGCTTCTTCACCCATTTTGACGTGACGGTATAAATATGCAAGTTTAGGATAAATGCTAGATCCATAGGCGGTTAACACATGCGGTAATAAAATCGCATTGGCAAGACCATGGGGATAATCATAAAACCCACCTAACGGATGGGCTAAACCATGGACATACCCAACATAATCGCGAGTGAAGGCACAACCTGCAAGATAACTTGCCTTTAACATTGCGCGGCGATGATCTAAATCACGTGGGTTAGCCACACTTGCCGCTAAATGGGTATAGATCAGTGAAAAAGCATCTAAAGCAGCCCGGCGAGAAAAAGACGTGTGATAACGGTTTAAAAACGCTTCCATCGCATGGGTTAACGCATCCATTCCCGTAAACGCAGTAATGTGTGGGGGTAAGGTCTCCACAAGGGCGGTATCTAATAGCGCATAACGTGGGACGAGTACAGGATCCGAAATCGCATATTTTTCTTTGGTGAGCGGATTACTGATGACGGCTGCGACGGTCGCTTCGGAACCGGTCCCGGCGGTTGTTGGAATCATCCACATGAGCGGTGTTTTTTTGCGAACCTTGAGTAAGCCCTTAAGTTGGGGTAAGGGTTTAGGTCGTGCCACTTTGGCTGCAACCCCTTTGGCACAATCCATGACACTGCCACCGCCAAGACCCATAATCGCTTGGCAGGCATGCTTGCGATAGGTTGAGTAGGCTTTTTCCACATCGTCAAGATGAGGATTGGGATGGACCTCGGTGTAAAGAGTGACGTCCATCGTATGTTTTTTTAACGCTGAAACATATGCTTGGACGGGAGGAAGGTTTAATACATTGTTATCGGTGACGAAAAGAATACGTTTTAGACCATGCCTTTTGAGTTGGAGTGCAAGCGTTTCTTGCAAGAAGTGACCTTCGGTAGCCTCGGGTAAAGGAATCCGGATGACCATGCGTAATCCATAGAGCATGATCTGAAGGATGCGTGCAAGCCATTTCATGAACTACTGTCCTAAGAATTCGTCAAATATGGGTGAGAGTGGTTGACCCTCGTGCGTATGTTCAATAACTTTGGCAAGTAAGGGAGCCACAGAAATTGGGATTAATTTTGTACTCGGTTGTTGAGGAATGGTATCGGTGACAAAGAATGCTTCAATATTAGAAGACTCGATACGGGCTAAGGCATCTTTGGAAAAGACGCCATGGGTCGCGCAAATAAAAACCTTTTTGGCCCCTGCTTGGCGAATGAGATTCACGGCCCCTAAGATGGTATTGCCAGTATCGACAATATCGTCAATAAGGACAGCCACTTTTTGATCGACATCCCCAATAAGATGCATCGCTTCGGCCACATTGGGTCGACTACGACGTTTATCGACAATCCCAATGGTCGCGTTTTTAAACAATTCCGCAAAGTTGCGGGCACGCGTCACCGAACCATGATCAGGGGAGATAATGACTAAATCATCACTGGGTTGAATGCGTTGCTTAATTTCTTTTGCAAAGAGGTTGTAAGGGGAAATATTATCAAAGGGAATTTTAAAGAAACCTTGAATTTGCATCGTATGGATATCGACGGTCATGATATGGTCAACCCCTGCGGCCACAAGTAAATCCGCGACAAGACGTGCGGTAATCGGTTCACGACTTCGGGCGACGCGATCCTGACGGGCAAAGCCAAAATACGGCATGACAACCGTAATTTCTTTAGCCGATGACCGACGAAGGGCATCGACAAAGATGAGTAATTCCATTAAATTTTCTGTGGCAGGTTTGGAGGTACTTTGGACGATGTAGACATGATGGTTTCTCACCGTTTCTAACGGTTTAATGAGTAATTCTCCATCAGCAAATTTCGTGCGTTCGACTTGGTTTAATGGGAGCTTGAGTTGTTTAGCAATCGCTTCTCCTAAGGCCAAGGAACCACTTAATGCAAAGAGTTTAAAGTGATTTTGCATAGCGGGGTTCTCCTGTAGGTAGTTTATCACTATCAAACGTAAATGACTAATAATCAAATTGATTAAAGTCTTTTTAAAGGTGTGCTATCTTTATAGAGGATTAATAATGACAAACCAAGGTCAAAAGTTAACACAGACAGTTTTACTTTATAGCTTGCTCCTTTATGGCGTAGGATTTGTTCTCTTTTTTACGTTATCGACCTTCTTACAACTTCCTTATTCCCTCGGGAATGGTTGGGTTTTGGGGGGTTCGCTGAGTGTTTTAAATTATTTAATTATTATGTTTCAAGCGAAACGACTACAAATGCGTGTAGAAGCCAACATTAAAACCCCGTACATAAGCCAAGGTTATTCCTTTTTACGTTTAGCCCTCTCGGCGGTGGGGCTGCTTGCAAGTGTCTTTGTTAAACTTAATGATTTAGAGGTCTTCAATTTATTTACCGTCTTTGCAGCGTATCTTGTGATTTCTGGCGTGATCTTTTTAACAGGAGCGCAATTTAAAATTGCTAACCCCAAACCATGAATGAGTTTTTAATGTCCTTACCCGGTGAAACGTATACCTCGATCATGGTGATTGCCTTGATCGCCATATTTTCATTCTTCGTCTATTTTAAAGCGAAAACGGTCGATCCACTGGCTAAACCGAAAGGAATAATGCTCATTGCCGAATGGGTCGTATCCACGATTCAATCGCTTGTGGCCCGAAATATGGGCAAACATTTCCGGCATCTTGAAGCTTACTTTTTATCCTTGATGCTTTACGTCTTTATTGGGTTTATTTTCGGGTTGACCGGTTTACCCTCCCCGATTAGTTATTACATGAATACGTTTACGATTGTTTTATCCGCCTTCGTTCTCATTCACTTCACCGCGTTAAAAACGAACGGGTGGAAATACTTTAAACGCTTTGTAGAACCATTTGTGGTTTTCTTACCGATTAATATTTTCTCGGTGTGGGCCCCCCTCATCTCCATGAGTTTCCGTATTTTTGGTAATATGCTCGCGGGTGTGATTTTAATGACGTTAGCCTATGGTTTTTTAGGCTATATGTCGAGCGCCATTTTTAGTTTCTTACCCGAAGGCCTTAATTCGATTTTACTCGCGCCGCTTGTCGCCCCATGGTTGCACTTATACTTTGATTTGTTTAGTGCATTCATCCAAACCCTTGTTTTCATTTCCTTATCGATGTTGTTGATCGCTCAAGAAGGGCCTTCACCATCATCTGAAAAGGATGAAAAACATGCTACGGCATGATAAAGATAAAGTAAAAAGGAGAACACACGATGCTTTTATCTTACCTCACGATGCTTGCGCATCAATTCGCCATTCTCGGACCTACGCTTACGGAAGCGGTTGACATCAACAAAGGGTTGATTGGGATCGGTGCCGGTCTCGCCGTTGGTTTAGCCGCCATCGGGCCAGGGATTGGGGAAGGAACCTTAATCGCCTCCGCCATCGAAGGGATGAGCCGTAATCCAGAAACGGCAGACAACTTACGCGCCACGATGATTTTAGGGGTTGCGTTAGCGGAAACGACTGGGATTTACGGGTTGCTCATTAGTATCATCCTCTTATTCGTTTACTAAGGATTTATGCTTATTTTTACCGAAGGACTCATCGATCCCCAAAGCATTACCGATAAGTTGATTCCCAATGGCATCTGGCCATTTGTGGTTCAACTTCTTTCGACATTGGTCATGCTCGTGATCGTTTATAAGTTCCTCTACAAACCGGTGAAAGGCATCTTGGATAAACGCGCCGCCTTTGTGGAAGGTCAAGTCAATAACGCGGTGGAACGCGAACAAGCGGCCCAAGCGAAATTAGATGAATTGACCGCCCTGCAACAAAAGACGAAAAAAGATTTAACCTCACTTCGTCAAGCAGCCCAACAAGAAATTGAGGCTCAAAAAGCGCGTTTACTCGAAGAAGCCCAAGCGCAAGCGCTCGCCCTCAAGCAAAAAACGTTTGAGGAAATTGAACTTGCAAAGAAGCAAGCTCAAGCATCGTTAGAAACTGAAATGATTGATGTGGCCATGGCGGCATCCGAAAAAGTTTTAGCCCGTGAACTCACCCAAAAAGATCACGAGAAAATACTGAAAGATTTCTTAAAGGATTTACGACAATAAATGGAATCGATTGCATCCCGTTACGCGTTAGCACTTTATAAACTCGCGGAAGAATCCAAGGATATGACATTTTTTCTTTCTCGCTTGATGGATATTGAAGGGCTCATCCAAACGGATGCCAACTTTCTCAGTTTATTAAAAAATCCGTTTTATACTGTTCCACAAAAAATGGCATTACTGGATGCAGTTTTTACTGCAAAGGAAGACGCCGTCTTCTTAGGTTTTTTTCGCTTATTGCTCCGTAATCACCGGCTGCGTTATGTCCCTGCTATATTGCTAGAAGCGATTCGATTGACCGAATACGCGTTAGGCATGCGTTCTGGCACGTTGTATACGGCGACCATCATGACCGATACGGAAAAACAAGCGATTGAAAAAGCACTTTCCGATCAACTTCACGTTTCCTTATCTTTAATAATGAAACATCAACCGTCCTTAATTGGGGGATTCCGAGTCGATATTGATGGCAAAGTGTATGACGCCAGTCTATTAGGAAAATTAGAAGGCTTAAAGAGCCATCTTAAGAAACGAGGTTCTCAATGAAACTGAATCCCAATGAAATTTCTGCCCTTATCAAAGAGCAAATCAAACACTTTGATCAACCGTTATCGGAAGCCGATACAGGGAAAGTCATCTCCGTCGGGGATGGGATTGCCCTCGTTTATGGGTTAGCCGATGCGATGATGAATGAACTCGTCGTCTTCCCCAATGATTTGTATGGTCTTGTTCTTAACCTTGAAGAGGAACATGTTGGGGTTGCCTTATTATCTACCACTCAAGCCATCAAAGAAGGCGATTTAGTCAAACGAACCAAAAAAACCATTGAAGTTCCTGTTGGGGATGCCCTCCTAGGACGCGTCGTCAACGCCTTAGGTCAACCCATCGATGAACTCGGTCCGATTGCCACGAAACGTTTTCGTCCCGTAGAACGCATTGCCCCAGGGGTCATGACACGGGAACCTGTTAATGTCCCGTTACAAACAGGGATTATGGCCATTGATGCGATGATTCCGATTGGTCGCGGTCAACGCGAACTTCTTATTGGCGACCGTCAAACGGGAAAAACCGCGATTGCGATTGATACGATTCTCAATCAAAAAGATTCCGGTGTTTTATGCATTTATGTTGCGATTGGTCAAAAAAATTCCACGGTCGCGAATATTGTCGATCGTTTAAAAACCGAAGGCGCGATGGCCTACACCACGGTGGTCTCGGCTTCCGCCTCTGAAATCGGTACCTTACAATGGCTTGCACCTTACAGTGGCACCGCCATTGGCGAAGAATGGTTAGAATCAGGCAAAGATGTGCTCATTGTTTATGATGATTTATCCAAACACGCAGTCGCGTATCGTACGTTATCGCTGCTTTTACGTCGTCCACCGGGTCGCGAAGCGTATCCTGGGGACATCTTCTATCTCCATTCCCGATTACTCGAACGTGCCTGTAAACTTGATAAAGCACATGGCGGTGGTTCTTTAACGGCCTTACCGATCATTGAAACGCAAGCGGGCGATAACTCTGCTTATATTCCTACGAATGTCATTTCCATTACCGATGGGCAAATTTTCTTAATGACCGATTTCTTTAATGCTGGTCAACGTCCTGCGATTGATTCGGGTCAATCGGTCTCCCGTGTCGGGGGTGCTGCCCAAATTGGCGCGATGAAACAAGTCGTTCGTTCCTTAAAAATTGAATTAGCCAACTACCGTGAACTCCAATCGTTTGCTCAATTTGGTTCGGATTTAGATACGTCAACTAAGCGTATCTTAACCCACGGTTCGGTGCTCATGAATGTTTTAAAACAACAACAATACGCGCCCTTACCGGTCGAAACCCAAATTTTATATTTATTCGCCGTCCAGAATCGCTTTGTCGAAGAGGTCGAGGCTACTGAACTTAAAGGATTACTGGCCAGTTGGACGGAACATGTCCATCAAAAACTTCCGAAAGTGCTCGATGAACTCAAAACCAAGAAAAAATTCTCCGACGAAAGTTTAACCGCGCTTAAATCCGCGGCCGAAAGCTTCTTCAAAGCCCGTACAGGAAAATAAACAATGGCAAAAGGGTTATCCGGTTTACGACGTCGAATCACCAGCGTCAAGGCGACCAAAAAAGTCACCAAGGCGATGCAAATGATTGCGACCACGAAATTAAAAACGTGGAAGCAAGCGCTTTTGGATGCACGTCTTTATGCCGAACAACTCATTGATCTTGTGCAAAAACACCTTACACATCAAGATATTCAAAACCTTCCGTATTTTCATACTTCGGATGCCCCAACTCTGCACGTCTTAATGACGTCCAATCTTGGGTTATGTGGTTCGTATAACGCGGTCATGATTCAAGCCACCTTACCACATGTAGCCGCCAAAGATACGATTCTTGTCATTGGTCAAAAAGGGGCGCGTTTACTGAAAAAATCAGGCAAGCAAGTTAATGAAGAGTATATGTCGCTCAACGTTCTAGATATGACCTCGATTCGTCCGCTTGTGGATGATATTCTTCTGCAATTTAAAAACGGCACTATTGGCAAAGTGGTCATTCACTATGCCCAATTCGTCAACAGTCTTGTGTTTCATCCCACACCGTTAACCTTACTTCCTTTATCGTTACCGGGAACTGCAGCAAAGGTGAATCCCTTGGATGTCCCCCTCATTGAACCCGACCCCTTAACGATTTTTGAAGAAATTCTTCCGCTTTATATGAAAAATACAGTGTTCTCGAGTCTCATTGAAGCGCAAGTTTCCGAACAATCCGCGCGTCGCAATGCGATGGAAAAAGCGTCGGATAACGCCGATGAACTCGTTGAACAACTACAACTTGATTACAACAAACAACGTCAAGCGAACATTACGCAAGAAATCGCCGAAATTATCGGTGGTACTGCCGAATAAGGAGGACCATAAATATGGCCAAAGCCCCTGCAAAAACAACAAACCAAGGAAAGATCGTTCAAGTCATTGGACCGATTGTCGACGTGCGTTTTCCGTCCCAACACCTTCCGACGTTACTCACCGCGTTAGAAATTCCCCGAAACGATCAAGACTCACTCATCATTGAAGTCGCCCAACACATTGGCGATGATATGGTCCGTGCGGTCGCGATGGGATCTACGGATGGTTTAGTCCGTGGCATGCCGGTCATCGACACTGAAGCCCCGATTACCATTCCTGTGGGTGAAAAAACCTTAGGACGGATGTTTGATGTCCTTGGACGTCCCATTGATGGTTTAGGCGATGATTTTTCCGATAGTCCGAAAATGCCGATTCACCGTCAACCGCCTTCCTTTGCCGATCAAAAAACATCCCGTGATATCTTAGAAACGGGCATTAAAGTCATCGATCTTATTTGCCCGTACTTAAAGGGTGGTAAAATCGGTTTATTTGGCTCCGCTGGGGTCGGTAAAACGGTGCTAATCCAAGAACTCATTCATAACATTGCCTTTGAACAAAAAGGGTTATCCGTGTTTGCAGGGGTCGGAGAACGATCCCGTGAAGGTAACGATTTATATCGCGAAATGAAAGAATCCAACGTCTTACCCCAAACTGCGCTTGTGTTCGGACAAATGAATGAACCGCCTGGTGCGCGTATGCGTGTCGGTTTAACCGGTTTAACACTTGCCGAATACTTCCGTGATGTGAAAAAACAAGATGTGCTTCTTTTTATTGATAACATTTTCCGTTTTTCTCAAGCAGGAAGTGAAGTGAGCGCCCTTTTAGGCCGTATGCCGTCTGCTGTTGGATATCAACCTACATTAACAACCGAAATGGGTCAACTTCAAGAACGTATCACCTCCACGAAAGATGGATCGATTACCTCGGTTCAAGCTGTTTATGTTCCTGCCAATGACTTAACCGATCCTGCTCCTGCTGCTACGTTTGCTCACCTTGATGCGAAAACGGTTTTAGATACCCAAATCGCCGCCTTAGGGATTTATCCTGCCATTGATCCACTTGGTTCAACCTCGTTAGCCCTTGATCCGAACATTGTGGGTAAAGACCATTATCAAGCCGCCGTCGGCGCCCAAAAAGTATTACAACGTTATAAAGACTTACAAGATATTATCGCGATTTTAGGGGTTGATGAACTTTCCGAAGAAGATAAACAACTCGTCGCTCGTGCCCGCCGTATTCGTAATTATTTATCGCAACCCTTATTCGTTGCGGAACCCTTTAATAATATTCCCGGTGAATTTGTCAAAATTAAAGACACCGTCGCCTCCGTTCAAGCCATCCTCGATGGTAAAGGCGACAAACTCCCCGAAGCCGCCTTTTTATATGTCGGTACCTTTGACGATGCCGTCAAGAAAGCGGAAAGCTTAAAATAACATGAATTTTCACCTCCTCATTATTACGCCCAAACAAAAAGTATTCGAAGGTAACGTCGATCTTTTAAACGTGATGACGAGTGCAGGGCAAATGGGGATTCTCGCCAAACATACACCGTTATTATCGGTGGTTAAAACAAGTGAACTTCACATTCAAGAAGGTAAAAAGATAACTTATTTTGCCACCTCTGGCGGAGTTCTTTCCGTACAACGTGAAAAAGTATTATTACTTCTTGATACGATTGAACGAGCCAATCAAATTGATTTGAACCGGGCGAAAGAATCGCTTAAACGCGCCGAAGAACGCCTCAAAGAAAAGACAGAAAAAGTCGATGAAATGCGGGCAAAAGCAGCGATTACACGAGCCTTGAATCGCATTTCGATTAAAGAAAAATATACCGAAATCTAGTTCGGTTTAGTACCACGACTTTGAAAGCGTCTGAAGGGACGCTTTTTTTGTTCTGTTGTCGATGCATTCGGATTGGAAGGATTTGCCTTGCGACGATCAAAAGAACGCTTTTCAGAACGAGGATATCGCGGTTTTTCTCCCCACGAAGGACGCGAAGAAGGCTCACCTTGGAAGGCTGGACGGGAAGAATGTGTTGAGGACGACGAGGATTGATAGCCTTTGGGACGTCGGTGACGTTGATAACCAGAGGAATCCTCTTCTTCCTCATCATCGCGTTTAATCACGAGCGTTGCATCAAACACAAACGCTTTATCCCGTTGCGGGGATAACGTTAAACCGGTATGACGATTAATTGCTTTGAGTAAATACATTTCTTCGCGGGATACCATGTGAATGACCGACCCGGAAAAGCCTGCACGGGCGGTTCGCCCAATTCGGTGTAAAAACGCTTCTGGGGTTTCGGGCATATCAAAATTGATGACGTGGGAAAGTTGATGAATATCAATCCCTCGGGATGCGATATCGGTGGCAACAAGCACGCGTACTTTTTTATCTTTGAACGATTTCATCGCTTCCGTTCGTTTAGGTTGGGATTGATTGCCGTGAAGTTCGACCGTTGGAATCCCTTGGGCTTTTAAATTCAATGCGGTGCGTTTGGCGCCTCGCTTAGTCCGTGTAAAAACAAGCGCGGACACAATCGAGTCGTCTTTAAGGCGATAGAGGAGGTACGATAATTTTTGATTTTTTTCGATCGCAATGGTGTCGTGTTGTATCCGGTCCACCGGTTCTTCCACCGGCGTAATGGAAATGCGTTCGGGATTGACTAAAATTTGATGGGCAAGATGACGAATCGCATCAGGCATCGTCGCAGAAAATAACGACGTTTGATGCGGTTGAGGAATGTCTTTGAGTATCATTTTGACATCGGGTAAAAAACCCATATCAAGCATTTGATCAGCTTCATCGAGTACGACATGATGAATGTCTTTAAGATGAAAGGCTTTCGATTGGATTAAATCAAGAATACGTCCGGGGGTTCCAATGACAATATCCACACCGTGGTAGAGTGTTTTCATTTGCGGGACTTTACTCACACCACCATAAAAACAACCAATGCGTAAATTCGAAAAGCGACTGTATTGAAAGAAATTCTCTTGTATTTGAATCGCAAGTTCGCGGGTCGGTGCTAAAATGAGTGCTTGAACGACACGTTTGATTTTTGGATCACGGGGTCCTTCAAGATGGTGAATAATCGGTAAGGCAAAGGCAGCGGTTTTTCCCGTCCCCGTTTGCGCAGATCCTAACACATCTTTGTTCGAAAGAAGTAGGGGGATAGCTTGCGATTGAATATCCGTGGGTTCCGTATATCCTTGTTTTTCAATCGCCTTTAAAAGGGAGGATGATAATCCTAAGTCAGTAAATGTCGGCATAGTTCTCCTTAATGTTCAGGAAAAACAACGCCTCCCTAAACGAACAATAACTCATAGACTATAGCACACTTCTGCTTAAGAAGGTATATTGGCTTTCATCCATGCAACACGGTCGATGAGAAAATCTTCAATAAATTCTAAATGATTGGCGTAGGAAGAAACCTGTAATAACGGTTCCACCATCGGACAAAATCCGCCTTCGCACACGTTAAGCGGCCATTTCTCGATATTGTTTTGAAAGATGGAAGAAAACGTAGCGGTATGTTCGGTCAAAAAAGCGATCGCATGGGGAAGAACGCGGATTTCAAAATCCGCTAAACGTTGACGGAAACGCGCATAAATCGTAGGTTGCTGCATCATCCATGTGAAGAAATCATTTTTGAAATAATCATTCCAACCCCAATGACCGGATGCATCCGAATCAAAATAATTGCCTAAACCCATGGAAATATCAAAGTCCCATAACGGGCCGTGGCGTAAGGGTTCGCCAGGTGCTTTATAGATGTAAACCGACCCCCAACCGACATCCACGTTTTTACTAATTTCTTGCAATAAGAAATAATCAATCCAATTATCGATGTCAATCAAGGCACTGACATCCTGACGGTTTTTCAAGCGGGCCGTCACATTTTCCATTGTTGATTTTAAATAGTTAAAGTGGCGAGGTTCAAAGCCCGGGGTATCAAGATTCGGTTCTTTCATTTGATACGGGCGACCTTCGAGACGGAACATATCGACACCTTCTGTGCCTTCCCCGTTAAATTCGACGCCGGGATAATCAAGTTCGACTAAAAAGCCACTATCGCTATTGGTGGCAGCAGGTACAAACGGAATATCAAGTCGATTTTTATGAAATTCCACGCGTTCGGTGAGTAAATAATTCCCTTGGTAAACCCCATTAAAGGATATATCCACAAAGCGGTAGTCAATCGGATAAAGTGAATCATAAAACTGCGACATAAAATGCATTAAAGCATTACGAACTTGGGAATGATCAATATAGTTCGCGAGTAAAATATAGTTTTTGGCGGATTTCATGCCAAGTAATGACGTATTTTCATCAAAGCGAATACGATAGGACCGTTTCGGCATAAAACGTGTGGAATGACCTCGTGTACGAATCGTTAACGGGGAAGGAATGTCTATGGATTCCATCGCCCCATTCGTATCATAAGTAATTGCCATGGATGCATCGAGGGTATATTCATACGCAATATCAACTTCTGAAAGTGCGTTGGCTAACTGGATATTCAAGGATGCTTTTTGGGAAAGCGCAGGAGGAAGGAGTTGGGATTTCATTACAATCGGAAACGCGCGCTGATAAGTTCGTCCTTCATACGTTAAGGTGACAAATAATGTTTTGGTTTCATCATAGATGGGATTGGCATATCGTAAAATGTTGTTTTCAATGAGTAGATCGGGTGATTCCCAGGAAAATACGTCTTCTAACCCTTCCACAATTGGTAGAGGTGTATCTTCGGTCAGGTAAGGGGGAAGTTCGATTTGGGAAAAAAAGAAATCAACATCGGTGGAGGTTAAAGGAACCGAAGACGGTGTGATTGAGGAAGAATTCACGGAATTTTCAACAGAAGGCGTACTGGAGACATCAGTTTCAGAGGAGGAAGAAAGGGACGTTAAAATCCCGTCGCACGCTGAAAGTAGAAGACTTAGGAATACAATTGCCATTCCCCCACGATGGCGGAAGGTTAACATGACACGTCCAACGTTTCACCCATGAGGGAAACGGTGACCGTAAAGGGGCCGAGAAAAGATTGGCGACGGTATTGCGTATCGTAATAATAGAAATGATGTTTGGGTAAGGTCACACTAAAGGTTTGCGTAGCCCCAGCATCTAAAGCAATTCGGGAGACACCGACTAAGGTTTTTTCCGGAAGTGCAACCGGCACCGGTGGGGTATGAAGATATGCAAAAACAGGATGTTCTCCTGGGATATTACCGATATTTTTAACAGTGACTTCTAAAAGGATCGCGGTATCATTTTCATGCATCTTTTTGGCTTTTAATAATGAAAACGACGTGTAACTTAAGCCATAGCCAAGTGGATATAAAGGGGAATTAATTCCTTCAATGTAATGAGACGTATACGTGTAAGTTTTACCTTCAAAAGGACGTCCGGTCGGTAAAGATAACGTATGAAGGGGAAGTTGACCCACCTCACGGGCTAAGGTCATAGGTAGGGTTCCAGAAGGATTGAGTTGACCAAAAAGGGTATCCACGAGAACATCGGCCATCGCGGACCCTAAATAAAAACTGTATAACAACGCTTTCGACGTTTCGATTTTGGATGGTAATACAAGCGGTCGCCCTGCAAGCACAAGAGTAATTACCGAGGGATTTATGGCAATCACCTGATGCCAAAGCTGGAGATGTTCTGCAGACAGGGTGGGCGAAACCTTACTGCGGGCTTCTCCAAATTCTTTCGACCTTTCACCGACGACAACGACGACTTTTTTCGCGTTTTGAATGCGGGCAACGTGTGTTTCATTTAACGTATCGAAAGGAATGAGATCGTGGGAATAACGTTGACGAAGCACCATTGCAAGGGATGCGGTTCGTTCTGCCTCCCCATGCCATGCCCAGGCACCTAATAAATTTTGTTCGTCTAGTAAAGACCCAACAAAGACGACATCGTCTTCTTTGTTTAAAGGAAGCATGCCTTCGTTTTGTAATAAAATGGGTGACGCTTTAGCCACATCATACGCGGTTTGATAATGAGCTTCCGAGAGAGGTAGCGTTGCTTCTAAGGCCGGATTAAGACCTCGGAACGGATCATCGAGTAAACCAATTTTTTCTTTGAGCTGTAAAACACGGAGCACGGCTTGATCGAGTAAGCGTTCACTTAGTTGGCCTTTTTGGATAAGGGGGATGATGTGATTTTGATAAATGCCACTGGACATTTCAATATCTAAGGTCGCTTGCATGCCTTTGAGGGCCGTTTCTTCACCCGTATGGGTAACATGATGAAAATGCGCTTCATTAAGGGAATCATAATCGGAAATAATCACGCCTTTAAAGCCCAAATGTTGACGGATGAGTGTTTTTAAGACAAAGGGTGAAACCGTGGAGGGGACTCCTTCCACCACATTAAAGGAAGACATAAGAAGTTCTGCTTCAGCATCCACACACGCACGATATCCTTCTAAGTAATATTGATAAAGTGAATGTTTAGAAATTTCTGCTTGGGTATAGTCTTTTCCTGCCACGGCGGCCCCATAGGCAACTACATGTTTTCCACAGGCAGCCAGGGTGGAAGGGTCGTTGAGCGATTCACCTTGATAGCCTTTGACGGCCGCATATGTCATTTGATAATTTAAAAACGGATCTTCTCCTGAACTTTCCATGACGCGTCCCCAACGGGCATCGCGGGCTAAATCTGCCATGGGAGAAAAGGTGACATGGATACCCGAGGTGGCCGCTTCTTTCGCCGCAATCTTTGCAGCGAGGCGACTGCGTTCCACATCCATCGTTGCCGCAATCGCTAAGGGAATCGGGAAAATCGTTTTATAGCCGTGAATGATATCCGCCATAAATAAAAGTGGGATTTTGAGTCGACTTTTTTCTAAATACATCGTTTGTAGCTGACGCATTTCTTCAGGACCTGCGGTCCCTAAAATTGAACCAACCCGATAAAGTTGGGCTTCGGTAATTTTATATTTCCGTAACGGTCCAGCTACTTCATTCAAAAGAGAATCGGAGAAAAAAAACGGTGGGACTTGGTGAAGTTGCCCCACTTTTTCTTCTAATGTCATCGCTTTTAGTAAGCTGCGAACCTGAGATGAAACGTTCATTTGATATAATTTTATCAATGATACCGCCAATCTTAAAGCAAAATTCAATTATTCTTTTGCATCACGAAGCATGGATGGTCAAAAGTCATCTTCACCGCGGTCAAAGTAGCGACACATACTTAGTCCATAACGACTTGCATTTACCTTTTATCGTCAAAGCGTATCATCCTGAAACACCTGCAATGGCACGGGATGTTGAAAGCTATGAAACGTTAAAAGCGTTAGGAGTCATGATGCCGCTATTACTCCATGTCGAACCATCCCAACGTATGCTTGTGAAACAATATTTAAACGGTGATACCGTTGCTCAGATGTTAAAAAAACAGCGTTTAAATCCCCTCCTTCTTTCTAAAATGAAAGATCTCGCGGATTATCTCAAAAATAAAGGGGTGATGTTGGATTATCACCCCGAAAATTTTATGGTGTTGGATACGCTAATTTATTATGTCGACTATACGTGTTTACCCTACGCTGCAAGCCACGATTTTGATCATGTTGGTTTAGCGCTTTGGCAAGATAACGTTTAACGACCAAACCAAAGTTCGGTTTCTTTTTTGACTGCTTCAGGCGAATCGGAGGCATGAATTAAATTACGGAGCCACCGTTTTTCAACGATGGATGCTTCTAACGTATCATGCACGAATTGACCCCGTAAGGAAGTCGGAGCAGCTTTGGCAGGATCGGTGGCCCCGATGATCGTGCGAACATGGGTGATGGGATCGTGATTCGTTTCAGTGAGGACAAGGATAAGAACGTCTTGATCGAGGAATTCATCGAGAATCGCTTGCGCTAAATAATCTTTATTTAAGCGCTTAAGGACGTCTTCATAATGCGTAAGGATTTTTTCTTTCTCCACGCGAACTTTTTTGGAACGCAAGACGGTTAAGCCTTCTTGACGAAAGCGTTCTAAAATCATATCGGCTAAGCCTAATTTCATCGCGTCGGGTTTAATAAGTACAAACGTTGTTTGGTCCATGAGAGTATCCTTTCATCCTTATTGTAGCAAAGTTTTTTTGTTTCGCCCGTGTAAGACCTATACTCCTTAACTAAAGCGCTTTCTTTAAAGGCAATTTGCCAAGAAAAAAACCCCTATAAATGGGGTTTTTCAATGGTCACTTTCTCCGATAAATCCACGCGACACGTCGAGGTTTTAATTGACCGTACGACCCAGAACACCCCAATAATAAGCAAGGCTAAGGAAATAAATTTATACGGGAGACCCGCAAAGGGAAGGGCAATCACAGAAAAAGTAATTCCTAAGGTGGCAAAAAAGGAAATGACACAAGGCGTACAGCCATACGTTAAAATACCAAAGAAAACCGAAGCAAAACTTAAGTTTGATCCTTTGGATTCTTTCCCCGTGAGTTGAAATTGTGCCGTCGTAAGGCCCATCATCGTCATCGATAAAAGGGCCATCACGATATTCAAGACAATATTCACAATAGGGAGAAATAAGCCATAGGTTTCTGCCATGGATGCATAAGACATATTAAACGAATCGACTAGGGTATAAATACTAAGGAAAAATACAAAATAAAAGGCGTTCATGCCAAGACTTTTTTTCGTGGTTTGTAATCGTAAGACATTCTCTAACATAGTTTTATCCTAACAAGAACCAAGGGTGTTTGACAACTAGGAGACGCGATATTTAATCGCAAGTCCACCTTTGGAGGTTTCTCGGTATTTCCGATGCAAATCTTTTCCCGTTTGATACATGGTTTCCACCACCACATCAAAGGAAATTTTTCGGCTATCGGCAATGACAGAGGCGAGTTGCGCGGCATCCATCGCCCGTAAGGCGGCCATGGCATTCCGTTCAATGCACGGAATTTGCACATAGCCTTCGATCGGATCACACGTTAAACCTAAATGGTGTTCCATGGCGACTTCCGCTGCATATTCAATTTGTTTACGGTTCATCTTCATCACATACGCATAGGCGGCAGCAGCCATCGAACACGCAGACCCGACTTCCGCTTGGCATCCTGCTTCTGCCCCAGAAATGGAGGCATTATGTTTAATCAAATTGCCAAAAAGCCCGCCAATTGCGAGGGCTTCAAGCATAATTTGTTCCGGAACATCATCGCGGTCGGCGACATATTTTAATAACGCCGGCATCGTTCCTGCAGCCCCACAGGTGGGGGCAGTGACGACCACACCGCCTGCCGCATTTTCTTCATTGACGGCGAACGCATAGGCGGCAATGAGCCGATTTTGATGCACTTCAGGGGTATTATCCATCATGACGGCATCATAGAGTGTCTTCGCCTTGCGTGGCACCTGAAGTCGTCCTGGTAAGACACCCACGGTTTGAATGCCTTTAAGAATGGTTTTTTGCATTTGGTCCCAGATCGTTTTTAAAAACGGATAAAGTGACGGTCCTTCGATCTGCTCAATGTATTGAAGTAAGGTGAGGTGATGCGCATCACAATACGCTTCGATCGCTTTAAAACTTGTGTGGGGATACATCGTCACTGGATCGCTTAAACCTTCATCATAAATTTTAATTGCCCCACCCCCGATGGATTCCACACGACGCGTAAACGCTTCATCAGGGAGTTGGACAAGAATATCAAAGGTATTGGGATGTCTGGTTTTCGTTTGTTTATCAAACGTAAAGGTCGTCGGAGTGGGGGCAAGTGTTTTTTGAATAATCGTATCGGTTAAATGCCCTTTTCCGGTATAGGCAAAGGAAGCATAAAGGGTAATATGAAACGCGAGCGCATGCGGATAGCGCGTTTTAAAATACTGGGCGGCAATGCCAGGACCCATCGCATGAGAACTGCTTGGCCCGTGTCCGATGCGATACAGTTCTTTTAAGCTTTTCATGCCTATTTTTGAAAGACAGTGTATTGGACAATCTCCCAGAGATTGCCGTATAAATCGTTAAATTGTGCCCGTCGACCGTAGACTTCTTGGGTAATTGGTTTGGTAAAGTGAACGCCTTTTGCACGTAAGGTTTCCACGGATTTTTCTAGTTCAAACGTATTCAGGACGATAAGCGGACGGGTACCTGCTTGATGACCAATAAACGCACGGTCTTCCTCCACTAAGGGGACATGAAGAAGGATATGGACGGGGGATTGTAAATCCGGTGCCACTTTAACCCAGCGACGTGAGGTTGTGATTAAAATATCTTCAATCAAAACCATCCCTAAGGTTTGGGTATAGTAATGGATAGCTTCATCATAATCGCGGACAAATAAGGTGACAATATGGAGATTAACATTCATAACAACTTCATTCTAACGCATCTTTTTAAACTTGAGTAGCACTTTTTTGAGAAAAGAAAAGCGAAGTTGGGCCATGACAATGCCACTGAGAATTAAAAGCATCCCCAGCAATTGCATGAGCGAAATGACTTCGGAAAGGAAGATCACCCCGGATAAACTGGCAAAAACCCCTTCTAAACTCATCATCAAGGACGCAGTGGGGGCACTACTGCTTCGTTTTTGTCCCACCACTTGCAGGGAATAGGCAATCACACTGGAAACAATTCCCACATACAATAAAGCAATAATGGCATTCGTTGACGTCATAAACGTCATATTGATGCCTTCGATGATGAGCGTTGGAAGGATGCTTAAAACCGTGGCAACCCCGAATTGAATGAAGGAAAACATTAATGAATCCAGGGAATCTTTAAGTTGATCAATTAAATAAATTTGTGCGCCATAGAAAAATGCCGTGAGTAAAATAAGTGCATCATACCCATTGAGAGCTTGCCATGTTCCTTCCGTGGATAAAAGATAAAACCCAACAAGACCCAATCCTAATGCGATCCATGTTTTTAAAGGATAACGTTGGCGAAAGAACATACCAATAAGTGGCACAAACATAATATAAAGTGTGGTAATAAAACCTGCTTTACTTGTTGTGGTACCAACAATACCGACTTGCTGTGTCACCATGGCAAAGGCAAGAATAACGCCCCCGAGCACGGCAAGGCGATACCCTTTCGGTGTACCTAAGTGGACAAGTCGTTTTTGCGGCATGACGCGTGCCCGAATGACAAGAATGAGGAAAAGGACGCCGGTGGCTAATAATCCCCGAACCGTCACAAAGGTATAAGGACCCATCGTATCCATGGCGACGGATTGAAATAAAAAAGCGGTTCCCCAAATGAGGGACGCCGCAAGTAAAATAAAATCGCCGATGGCAAAGGATGTTTTTTTCATGGGATTAATCCAAGGTGAATGTGGGGGTTAATTTTTCGTGGAGTTGTATCATGTTGAGGAGTACCACATTATAAATGCGCGCATAATCATAATCCGATTCCATAAAGGTAGCCGGTTCTTGGACGATCCAAAGTTCACGATAGGACTGTTGCTTTAACGGTTCAAGAATGGTTTGTAAAAGGCGAGAATCATATTTTGCTTTCTTGGGAAGCAGGACGAGAAGAAAACGTTCATCTTTTTCAAGCCATTCAAAATAACGACCTGGAGAGGGCGGCAGTGGTAATGGAGTTAACGGTCGACCGGATTGCTCAAACAAGGCAGGAACCGTCAAAACGCGACCCGAACCATGGGACGTGATGGTTGTCACGACCGTGACGACCATCAATAAACCGGCAAAAATAAGCGGTAAGAAAAAGATCCATAAACCCCATTCAAAGAGGGCAAAAGGGGCCACAATGGTCATTACGAAATTAAAGAAAACGGAAGCAAGTAACAATCCTAAGGTTATTTTACTGAGAGGATGGAGCGGACTCGCATTTCCGCGAAAGCTACTCGACGTACGATGGGACGCATACAAGCGTGAGGAAGAACGGGAAAAAGACGAACGTCGACGGGAGGCCAGGGACGTTCGGGAACGGGAGAAGGAAGAGCGACGAGACCGGGAAGAACGCATAGCGATAGTGTATCACATTTAGGGCTTCCTTTTTGACCGAATCCACGCACCTTTTCTTGCGAGTCATCAAAAAATTTAATACTATGTTAGTGATATATTTATATCTTTATAAGGGGAATCTATGAAAAAAATTGATTTAATGGAAACGGGAATAAGTTTATCGCGGTTATTCCGTTTATTTTTTCGTAATTTATGGTTGATTGGGATTACGTTTGTGTTCGGTTTAGGCTTAGCCTATGGCTATACCCAATCGGACCTCATGGACCAAGGCACCTATCAAAGTTCGGGTTCCGTTGCGTATAAGGTCAGTACGAACGCCACGATCTTAAATACCGTCACTGAAATTGTTCGTTCTTCTGCCGTCGCTGAACTTGCAGCCAGCGCTTTAGAAGCGGAACTTATTACCTTAGACAATGGAGATGCGATTACACCCACCCTCATTCGTTCGACCCTGACGGCGAGCACTACAACGAACTCCTTACGTATCACGATTACCTTTACCCATCCTGAAGAAGCAATTGTGGTTCCGATTATCAATGCGGTGATTGATGCCACCATTTTCGATGGCAACACCAATTACACGGTGATTGCCAATAACCTAGTTTTAGGCGAATATGCATCAGCGACCACCTTTGATGGCCCAAGTTCCTTACTGTATCTAGCGATTGGTGCCTTGCTTGGTTTAATGGTCGGAGGCGCTGTTGGTGTCTTATGGGATGCCTTTAAAGGGACGATTTTCTCTGCCACGGATTTAAAAGAACTGGGAGTTTCCAGTCGGTTATTGAAAGTCTTGGTCTTACGCCCCCTCAATCTGAGTTTATTGAAAGCTCGATTTGCCGCTTTGGATCAACGTCAACGCGATCAAAAAGACGTCATTGAAAAATCCACCACCCTCCAAGAATCCTTACAAAATTTACAAAATAATCTTGAAAGTATCCGTCCTAATCCCTCCGATCCTTTAATGACGTTTGTCAGTAGTGCCAAACCCTTAACCGAATTACCGTTATTTTCCTATGTCTTTGCCCAACAATCCGCGTTACGCGGGGTTAAAACCTTACTCATTGAAGCTGATTTAAAGGCTACGCCGTTAACGAAACTTCTCACCTCCTTACAATTACTTACCGATAAGAAAAAGGCCAAGGATGACTTTTCGGTCGTATCCCTTTCCCCGAACCTCGATGTGGTGTTGGGTCTACCCAAAGCCGTTCCTGCTCCACATTTACGTTCAGAAGCGATGAAACAATTCATTGAAGCAAGCAAAAAGACCTATGGTCAAATTGTCTTTTCTTCACCTGCTTTATTACCCGATCAATCCGCATTGAGTGTCTTACCGTATACGAACGCAGCGATTTTATTAACAAAAGCCGCCGTCTCCAATACGACCGCGACCATTCAAGCGTTCAATGTGCTTGCTGATCAAGGAGTCCAAGCTTTTGAGGCGGTGGTTTATGAACCAATCGTCGGATTAAAACTACCGACGTGGTTAGTAAACCCTTTGTCGTTGCTTCAAAAATAAAAACAGTAAAATCAAACTACCGACGCCCACGCTCGGAATTACGATGCCTGTGACATCCCATGTGGGTGCAACCGGAGATTGTAACCCTTGGGCGTTTTCCACACGTGCGGCTAAATAGTTATAACGTCCTACCGCTTCACGAAACGTTGACGTATCTTGTTGGGAGGATTCATTGATACCGGTAATTTTCGTATTCGGTTGATCAAAAATAAGTTGCTGACTTGTCGGATGCATCCCCACGTATTCCTGTTCAATCGAACGAAATGCTTCTTCGACTCGACCGGCGGCAAACATCCCATCGCCATACATGACAAATTCTGCCCAACGCTTCGCTTGCTCTAGCGGTGTAATCGTCGGCTGGGCGAGTTCAAACGTGTGTTTTTCTTCTGCTAAAGGACGATGCATCCATGTAAGAGGATCATAAGTTACATAAGCATCCAGTGATTTGGAATCACGATATAAATGAAAAGATGATGAATCGATCGCTCCATATCTAGACATGTCTATTGTGTTGAGGTCAAGTCTGTCAATCACGTCTTGATCTTGATAGAAACTTATCGATGTGATCGTTTCATTCCATAATGTTTCGGCACTGATTTCCATTGCGTTTTCACCCTCTACAAAGTGAAGCTTCAATGGTTGTAAGGGGGCGATGGTTAAAGTGGATGAAAAGCGAAGATTCGTTGTATTCACATCCAAGGTATACGACGGTAAGGACACGGTTCGAATCGTCGGATTAAAAAGGTCAATCGATTTAACATGTCCATCTTCAACTTCTACATATGAAATTAAAAGATGATTGCCTAATCGTGGGGTGACAAGGGTGACTTCATTTCGTACAGCAATCGTCCATTGTGTTTCACCTTCATCATCAATTGTTAGGAAAGTTGATCCTAAAACGGATGTATCCACAGTTTGTAACTGGGCGAGTAACGCATCAGTAGGCTCTCCAAAAATAAATGGATCAAGCACTTCATTTAACCCAATGGAGACGTGAAATCCCGAAGAGGTTTGAAACGGCAAACTAGCAAGTATGGATAATAAAACAAATGGATGCGTCATAACGATATTGTAAGCGTCAAAGACGATGAGTTCAACCATTGGAATGTTGCATAAAAAAAGCACGATATGATTCGTGCTTTTCCTGTCTAAAATGAAGAACGGTTACGCGGTAACAGTGAGAATAAGGTTTGTTAAGTTACCTGATGCATCTTGAATGAGCACTTCATAGGTTCCAACTTGTAACGCTTCGGAGAAAGATTCAACGATCGTTCCATTAAACGTTAATTGGTCTAAAGCAAATAAAATCGTTTCATAGGAATTATCTTCGAAGTTTAAGAATTGGATGAAATCATACACGGTGACTTCCTCTACCAAGGAAACGGAGAGGACGTTATCTAACGAGCGACCTTGGAATGAAAACGGTTCTTCATTAAGGACACCATAAATAATCGGAGCAGACGTATCTTCATACACATACGTTGCGACAAAGGATGCGGTTGCACTCGTTGTGAGCGATAAAGTAAATCCATTTTCTAATGCGACAGTGAAAGACAATGGCGTAAACGCTGTAAACGGAACAAGTTCCACATTCGATAAGCGAATACGGGATTGATCGTCAACCTTTGCAACATAGGTGACAAGCGAATAGTCACCTGCTTCGACCCATACGGGTAACGTTAACGTCGTATCGCCCACAAAGGTAAGGGAGGAATTACTGTATTCAACCGCTTCCTCTTCTCCAATGACGAACAATTGTTGACCCTTAGTTAAGGCATACATCATGGTGTAGGATGCTCCTACTAACAAAAGCGAAGAAGCAGGTAAAGTTGTCGAAACCGAAGATGTTGTAATCGTTTGGGTTTCGTTGTCAAACGTTGCTGCTCCATTCAACGTAGGTAACGTAAGGAGGGCGTTATCAAGGGAAGGTGGTAAATCCGAAAGATTGAGTTGAGGATATAAGGCATCTTGGTCTAAGACGAAGGAAGGTAAGGAAGCTATTAACGTCATTTCTTCATCAATAACATCCCATAATTTGCTAAGGTCGGTCAATCCTTTTTCTCCCCCTAATTCAAATTGATCAAAGAGACGAGGAAAATTAAGCACCGTTTCAACGGTTTCCATAATTAACGTGTCTAATGGACCATCCTTATACGTCAAACCTAACGTGTCGAAAAATTCAAGTAAGAGTGGTAAAGCATCTAAATAATTGACTGGAAGGATCGTGGAACTTTCAGCGACATAGCCGACATATCCTTCGCCTTCAAAGGTATCAATATTAGAAGGACGGACAGTGGTCGTTAACGGAGAAGGCAATTCCGCAACGTTATTAGAGAAATTAACAACCGCCTCGCTAGCCTCATACAACACGTAATCTTGATTATCCGGTGTCCAGTCTTGCAAATTACGAAGCGTGACATCATCTAGCGAAGCAACGATGGAATCCCATCCTGAGAACGCTTGAGGATAAAACGAAAATGGAAGCGTCGAATCAGCATTCAACAACCATGTCATGACATCATTGGTTAAGGAAGGGTTGCCCACTTTCACATAGTTAAAGGTGGCAAGGACGTTCGGTTCAAGATCAAATTGGGAAATTCGAACAAATGTTTGTAACCAACCCGTAGAGGTTTGAACATTAAAACTAACATTTGCATCCGTACTTCGCCAGTAACTCCATCGTTCGGTCGTGGGATTTTTGATCGCTTTAAACCATCCACTTCCACCAGCGGAAGGATTGGCTTCTTTAACACCATTGACCCAAATATCACTGGACCATTCATAATATTCATCTTGAATGAAGGTTAAATGGCCAAAGGAAGCATAGTTGTTTTCCGCGTACGCATCATACACTTCGACGACTTGTAAGCCATCTTGAAAGTAGGTTTGAATTGATCGCACCATATAATCATCTTCTAACGATGTAAAACTTACATTGGCTGACGTTAACGTCACTACATCGGCAATGGCATCATAGGTGAGTAAATAACGTGTCGATCCAGAAACGACCCACGTATCCAAACGGGATAAGGTCGTAATCGCCCATTCGACTTCTTGTTGTGCCGCAAAGGCAGCACTGGCAATATTTTGATTTAAATTACGAAATTCTAACCCAATATTGGAAGAATCAGGCAAGGAAAGATACGTCACCGAAGAATCATTCACCTCGACGTCGCCAACGGATTGTGTTTGAACAAAACGGGAGGAAAGACGACTTAAAGGTGCATCTGCACTAACCAGTGCATCTAAATTCACATTGAAATCGATCGACGCTAAGCGGGTTTTGGAAACACTTAATACATCGCGTTTAGCATAATCCTCTACCGACAGTGAACTACTGGCAATGGATGAGGAAGACGAAGCGCTTGAACTACTTGTGGAACCTCCGCACGCTTGTAAAACGAGTAAAAAAAGCACCCCAGTGGAGACGATTGTTTTTTGGTTCATTGTGAACTCCTTAACGCATTCACTATACGTGAAACTGAAGTTATTTCAAGGATTATTTATTAAATGAGAGGACCTATTGATAAGTATGAAGGATTTCCCCACCTTTTCAGAAGCTGTCCATCTTTTCCTCATGGACACCAAACTCACCAAGCGTGAAGGAACGTATCGTTTTTATGCGTATTATTTATCTCGCATGCTTCCTAAACTAGGAACTCTAGCCTTGCATGATATAAAACCGATTACGATGACGCACTTTATTTATGATTTAAAACAAGTTCATCCTTTTATGAAGGCTGCCACAGTCAATAAATTTATTACCGTTTTTAAAGCATGTTTTCGCTTTCATATGCCTTACCCTTTTCGTTATCGAAAACTGAAAGAAGACATCGCTCACATTCCACTAGTTGACTCACAAACGATTTCCAAGATTTTTACTTACTACCGACAACATCTCAATAATCCTCGGATGGTGAGAAACTTTTTACTATATGCCTTGCTTTTGGATACAGGGTTACGTATTAACGAACTTCTTCATGTGCAATGGGATGATGTGAACCTTCTCCAACGTTCGTTAACAGTGATGCTTAGTAAAGACCACCACCAACGATATCTTTTCTTTACCCCTGCGACCCTACAACTCTTCTTCACATTGCAGCAAAGGGTGACCTCAAAGCAAGGATACATCTTTATTGATTATCAAACTCATCAACGTTTGTGTGTTTCATCGATTGAAACGATCACCCAACGACTTATGAAAACCTTAGATATTCAAGGTAGTATTAGTCCTCATAAGTGGCGACATACGTTTGCTACGCGATTTTTAACACAAGGGGGCAATCTTGAAGTCTTACGTTTGCTTCTAGGTCACCATAATTTGCGCATTACGCAAAAGTATTTACACGTTTCCCATCATCAATTACAAACAGAATATCGACGGGTCATGGATTCAGCTTCTCATCGCGCATCAACGTTGAATACCGATGATAGTCTTCCTTCAATAAAAGAGGAGTAACAAATCGTTTCGAAACAAGGTAAACTCTAAGTATGTGGACCTTTATTAAACTCGTTTTTCTCGCAAGTCTTTGTTATTTCCCTATCGTCTTGCCGAACGTCTTACGAAGAAAATCACATTCCCTTGACTTCCGTTATCGTCAATTACGAAAAGCGGTAAAATTTATTTTCCCCGCGCTGAAAATTGATTTTCACCTCCACCATGAGGAAATGCTTCACACCAATGAACCCTTTCTCATTGTAAGTAATCATCATTCGTATTTAGATCCCTTTTTAATGATTTATTTAATGGACCATCCCGTTCGTTTTGTCGCCAAAAAAGAAATTCGTTCCTATCCCATCTTTGGGGATGCAACGGCGAGTATCGATGCGTTATTTTTAGATCGAAAAAACATTCGTTCTCAAATTAAAACGCTGCATTCGATGAAAGAAAGTATGGCAAGAAAAGAAACACGTTGGGTCATTTATCCTGAAGGCACTCGCAATAAAACATATTCCAATCCGATGCTCCCTTTTAAAGCGGGTTCGTTTAAACATGCGATGGAATCGAAAACGACCATTTTACCGATGGTTGCCTATGGTTTCCATCGTCCCTTAAATCCCAAAATTCGCATGAAACGATACCCGGTTCAAATTGATTTCCTCGATCCAATCACCCCAAAGATGTATGAAGGGAAAACGTCCCAAGAAGTTGCGGATATGGTCCAATCCCTCATTCAAGCTCGCAGTTATCAAATGATTGAGGACGACAAGCAACTCGTGAAAGCCTTAACTTCCCAAAAAAGAAAATCTTAATTCAAAGAGGAAATCAGTTCAACTTCTTCTTGCGTCAGCTCAAAATCAAAGACGTTCATGTTTTCTTGTTGATGGAGCGGATTATGCGACTTTGGAATGACCACCATGCCCATGGAAAGTTGAAAACGTAAACCAACCTGTCCCCACGTTTTGCCATAGGGTTGACCAATCGAGGTTAATACCTTTTTGTTCTCTTCGGACATTTTCGCCAACGAATGATAGGCTTCAGGAATGATGTGATGAGACTGACAAAAGGCAATCATGTCGGCGTTCAGTTTTCCTGGATAACTTTGAAATTGATGGAGCACCGGTTGAATGCGCGCGTGCTTGATTAAGTACGTTAATTGATTGATAGTAAAGTTAGATACACCTATTGACTTGATAAGCCCTTGATCGACAAACGATTCGAGCACGCGCCAAACGCGGAGATTGTCTTCATCTTTTTCTAATGGGAAATGCATGAGATATAAATCAATGTAGCCTAAATTAAGTGCATCTAAGGAAGATTGGACACTGGAACGGACTACATTATCCGTGGCGTTGTACTCTGACTTTTCTGGTATTTTGGAGGTAATAAAGAATTCACCACGAGGAATGCCCGATTCCTTTACCGCTTTGCCAATCACCGCTTCATTACGGTAATAAATTGCAGTGTCCAATAAACGATAACCCAAGGCAATCGCCGATTGGAGTTCAGTCGTATCAAAATTAATCGCCCCTTGAAAGGTTTGATTTTCTTTGCCAAAGGTATTGGTGCCGGTACCAAGCATGGGTATAGTGTATTCATTGCGAAGTTTTTTATTTGTCATTGATTCATTTTACCATAGGTTGCCGTATGCCTCGTGACCTGCACCCATTAATACTCTTTGTAGGACGAAGGATCATGGATGATTTTTGCTTTCTTTGCCGCCTTTAAATCCAAGAACAAACCGATGAAAAAAGCAGTAGGTATGGCGATTAACATCAAAGGTATAAGTGGTAATACGAACCATAAAAACATAGCGCTAATGCCCAACAAGATCATTATGGTCCAAACAGGAATCGAAATCACAAGGAAAGGAAATATCAACGATCTAAATCGTTGAACTTTAGAAATCGTGATCATAAAAATATAAATAAAATAAGTAAAACCAATTGCGAGGAGACCGATATAAATAACCGAGACCATCGGGGATTGCGTTTCGATTTCACTAAACGTTAAAAACGGTTGCATACCAAAGAAGACAAGAATGGTATAAATCCACGTCATAAAATAAGCGAAAAATAAGTTTTTTTCAGGAGTATCAAAAAGAAGGAGTAATTTCATAAATTTATTTTATAATACGTTAACTTTTATTCATCCATTAATTTTCATAAGGGAGTTAAATCTATTCTTCTTCAAGTGAGCAACAAGAATAAAAAAACCCGCCATAGCGGGTTTAACAAAGTGGTGGCCCAAGCCGGGATCGAACCGGCGACACACGGATTTTCAGTCCGTTGCTCTACCGACTGAGCTATCGGGCCAAGTCTTGTATAACTTTACCTTAACTAACTTCATAATACAAGACTAACTCACGTAGTTTTTAAGAAGGAAAACCCCTTAAGACAAGCTTAAGGGGTTCTTCTATTTATCATGGCGGACCAGACGGGGATCGAACCCGCGATCTTCTCCGTGACAGGGAGACATGTTAACCGCTACACCACTGGTCCACAATTGATAATTATCAATCATTAAGAAATATTTATCAAGTTTAAAGTTATTTAATTTTTTTTGTCATTTTTTCATCAAGAAATATTTGCATAACCTTAGCAAAAAATTTAAGTTCTTTTATAGAAACTTTTTGATGGTTTATTTTTTTTGTTTGAATAAGGTTTAAAAATTCAGATATTTCATATCTCAATCCATCTCCTTCAAATTTATAAAAATACTTTTTATCAAAATTACTGTCTTCAAACTTTAATTCGAAGTATTCGGTTTTCCACCAAGGAGATGGTACGTAAATAAAACCCTTAGTACCCGATATTATCAATTGACCATCAGTCTTTACTCCAAGTCCGGTGTTTGCAATACCTATTCCATGTTCATAAACTATTGTAAGATTGGTAAATAAATCAACATTTTTAGATTCATCAAAATAGGATGTAAATCGTATTGATTTATAATTTGTCCCAAATAACTTACTGATAATTAACAAAGGATAGGTTCCAAGTTCAGTAAAACTACCACCATTTTCGCTTTTTCTCAGTTCTCTGAAATCACCTTCTATCAACTTGGAAAATGAAGCACTAACATGTTTTATTTGGCCAATAATCCCAGATTTTGCAATACTTAAAAGTTTTAAAAAACCAGGTGAATAAGCAGTTTTTACAGCTTCCATCAAAACCAATGAATTTTTTTTTGAAATTTTAATTACATCCATTAACTCACTATAATTTAGAACAAGTGGTTTCTCACATAAAACATGTTTTCCTTTTAATAATGATTTTTTTATATATTCATAATGTGTGTTATGAGGAGAAGCTATATAAACAGCATCAACTTTATCTAAAAAATTATCAATATTTGATTCAAAAAAGTTTAATTCATGTTTATTTGCAAAAAAAGAAACTTTATCTAAATTAATTCCAAAAGCACCTTCAATATTAATACCACTTACAAATTTAGATTCCCTTATAAATCGATTAGCTATCCTTCCGTAACCAATTATTCCAAGCTTTAATATTCCATAATCAGATTCTCTAATTTGTGAACTTGAAATACCTCTAGTTCTTTCTATATATACGACATTGCAATAAGACTTTAAATAATCAAATTTTCCTAACCAATCCGAACCAATTGCAAAGATATCTATATTGTATTTAATAATATCATCAAGTTTCTGACCTTCAAATTCTTCAATTATAATTTCATCTGCAATTTGAAGCTTTTTGATATTTTCGATTCTTTCCATTACTGTTTGCTTTACGTTTAGTTTACCTCTACTCTGATCATAAAAATCGGATGTAACACCAACTATCAAATAATCTCCTAATGCTTTTGCTTTATTAAGTAAATTTACATGTCCAAAATGTAATAAATCGAATGTACCATAAGTAATTACCTTTTTCATTTTTTAAATTCCTTTCAATATTCGTAATTATCAATTTGTGTTAATAAACTTTTTAAAACTTAAAAGATACTTTATTACATTATTATTTAATAGAATAGATAATGTAAAATAAATCAAGAAAAAAAGAATAAATCGAAAAATAAAATCCAAGTAATTACTTGTAACAAAAAAATAAATGATAACACCTGTAATACAACTTAATAATAATGGTAAAAAGGTATCATATAATTGATCAACAAATTTATATTTGATTATTTCTGCTGAAAAAAAAGAAAACAACATAGTGATTAAAAAATTATTAATTATTGAAAAAAATAATATTCCATTAATTCCATAGGAGATTCCAAAAAAAAAGAATATAATCGTGCTAAAAAGTTTTAAAATTTCAATTTTATAAAGCAACTTAATTTTACCTAATGCTTTGAAAGCTTGCAAAAAAATATTTTGCAAAGATAAAAAAACAAAGAAAATACTGGTTAATTGCATAATCCCAGACATTGGTATCCATTTTGATCCAAATAATAATAAAATTATATTCTCCGAAAAAACAGTAATGGATAGTAATAAGGGGAAAATCAAAAAGGAACTAATTTGAAGTACTTTTCTCAATGTGTTAAGCAATTTATTCAAATCCAAATTATCAAGTGATAGAAAAGGGAAAAGAACTGTAATTACAGGAACATTAATCAAATTAAGAGTTATGGATGGTATATTTTGCCCCTTGCTGTAATATCCTAATGTTGCTTGATCAAAAGATCTACCAATAAAAAAAGTTTGAAAATTTTTTGTTAATGAATCTATTAGACCAAAAATTAGAATCCCAAAACCAAAACCAAAGAGTTTTTTTAATTCTTTAAAAGAAAAGTAAAAACCGGGCTTCCAAGGGGAAGCAAACCATAAAAGGACAGAGCCAGAAATAGTAGCCAACAACTGAGAAATAACAAGAGACCAAACACCAAAATTTAAAACAGCAAGTAAAATCCCAGAGAACCCTTGAACAATAATCCAAATAATACTTCTAAAAAAGGTTTTTTTGAAAAGTAATTTTTTTTGTAAATAGGCAGTTTGAACAGTCGTAATAGACCCAAAGATAATCACAAGACCGTAGACCTTAATTAACGGAGACAGTATATAATTATTAAAATAATGAGCTAAATTATCCGATATAAGAAAAATTCCAAAGTAAATAATAATTGATAATAGTAAGTTAAAATAAAAAACATTATTAAAATCCTTATCTGTAGCATTATTTGATTGAATTAATGCTTGGGGAAAACCATACTGTAAAAAAACATTTACTATAGCAATTAAACTCGTAATAATTGCAACATTACCATAATCATCAGGAAATAGTATTCTTGCTAATATTATTTGAATAATAATTTGAAAAAATTGTACTCCAGATCTTTCGAAAAATTTCCACAAAAAGCTTGAGAGGAAAAGTTTTCCTTTAGTTTTATTCATATTATTTGAAAATTCTTTTTAAATAAGCCTTAAAGTTTTTTAACTTTCTAACAATAAAGTTGGTTTTTTCTTCAATGAAACCAGCTTTTCTCCAAATTTTTTTTAATTCATTTTTAAGATAATTCAAAATTCTTAGAGACTCCTCATAATAAGGATAAAAATAAATTTGATTAGTCAATACTTTACGTTGTCTATCATGATCAACAATTCTTTTTTTTAATATATTATGATTTTCAAAAGGATCCCATGTTATATCATAAAACTCATAACTATTATTTAATTTATTATAAATTAATTTATAATTATCCTTTATTAATGCTGTTTTTCGAAATGGTTGGGCATAATAAGCTGAATCGCTAATAATATAGTCTTTCCTTTCAATAAATTCCTTAATTAATAAATCTTTAAGTTGTATATGTGAAGTTGGGTATTCAATTGAACTAAGATTATTTACTTTTGGAGTTATAAGTGGAACTCTAATGGAATTTTGATAAACATCGAATCCATATGTTGTTCTTCCTTTATCTAAATTCATATGACCATGATCTGCAGTAATAAAAATACTTTCATCTCCAAAGGATTTTCTTAAGAAACCAACGATTATGTCTACTAAATCTATATCATCTCCATATGAAGTTCTTCCACTAATTACATGAGGAAGATGAATCCAAAGAAAAATTTTATCCAATTTTTCAACTTCATTAATTACTGAAGAGATATATTTCAAAGCTTCATTAGCCTTATCATCATTTCTTGATAAAACAATATTTTTGAATGGCAAGTGAACTCCAACACTTTGATTAAAGGAAACTTTATCATGAAAAACAGTATTAGGAGAATAAATCCTTGTATATTTTTCTTTTATATCCGAATAATTAGTGCTCCAAAGTACGTGTGTACTGTACCCTAATTCATCAAGCAAATGAAAAGTGGTTTTACTTTCACGAAATTCATTTACTTTAACATAATCCTTTCGATTCGTTTCATGAGGGTAAATTCCAGAATGCATTGAAGTAAATGACATTGCAGTTGAAGGAGCAGCAGTGTAGTGGTTTTTAAATATTGTTCCTTTAGCTGCAATGTCATTTATATTAGGTGTTTTCCAAAATTTTCCCCCATAAACCTCAATATATTCTGGCAAGAGGACCTCTTTTGATAATAGTATAATTTTATTTTTCATAAATACCCCCCCAAATGTTATTTATAAGATTAAGAGAACCTTTTTGATTTATAATTATAGCAGGATTGCCCGCAATAGTATTATTTTCTTGAAATGATTTATTAACAAAAGAATTAGCCCCTATCGCAACTTTTTTTCCAATTTTAATATCACCAACTATAACACATCCAGGACCAATATAAACTTCATCACAAATGATCGGATTTCCGTTATTCAAATAAGGACGTCTACCACCTTTTCCAATAGTTACGTTGTGTGATAAATTTACATTGTTTCCGATTCTTACATTAGAATTTATTACAATTCCACCAAAATGACCAATATAAAAACCAAAACCTATTTTTGTTTTATAGGGGATTGAAATTCCAAATTTATATTGAGCATTTTTATATATAAAATAAAAAATTAGAAAAAGGGGAAAAAAAATTTTTTTATCACTTAAAAAACTTGTAATCCTCATTTTGCAACTGTAATTAAAACCAGGAATTTTAAAATAGGTTTTTATAAAAGTTAAAAAACTACCATCAGAATTATAACGATAAAGGTCACTTTTAATTAAGATTATAAGCTTTCGGAATTTCATACTCACCTAATAATTTATTATAACCTTAATATTTAGATATTTTGAAACGATGTAAGGAAGTAAAATCCAATAAAACGAATCTCTAATTACCGCCAACATTTCTCTTCTTGGACTTGTAACGATTATTAGAAAAAATATTACATTTATAAATTTCCCTAAATTATTTTGATTATAATTAAAAATTTTGGATAGAATTATTCCAAATGGTAACATTAAAAAAAGGCCAAACCATCCGAAATTATACCAGGCTTCTGCAGGAAATGAAAAACCAGGTCCATAAGTTAAATTTAATTGATTTTTTAACCACAATGACAACCCTGCCCTAATTGCAGAGATGTGAATTCCCCCAAATATGTTAGGGAAAATAGATAATAATGAAAAGAAATAAGATTCACCATAAGCAAAATCTTGTAAGGAAGGAACAATTTCCATTGTTTCAACAAAGGGATAATTTGAGTATCCTAATATCGATACAGTTTCGAATAAGGGACTTAATACATTCTCAAAATTTGTTATTCCATTGATTAAAATTGATAATGTGAGATTTCCTGTGTTTCTAAAATTTCCAATTAAAGGTATTAGAGTAAGAAATAAATAACCCAAGAAAATATATGAAATATACGAAGTTAAATTAATTTTTCTCTGTTTATTTATAAAAAAATAACCTATTAAACTTAATGAAATAGAAATCGGAAAAGTACGATCCCCTACAGAAAAATATAACAACACAACAAGAAAAATGAAACCAGAATAAATAAATTTATAAAATATTTTCTTTGAGTAAATAATCATTATAAACAAAGATACAATGAAATAATCACTTAAGAAAAAAGCAAGTCGGACTAAGCCATTACTTCCGGAAATAGCTAAAAATGCCGAAACATAACCACCAGTTATAAAATTAGAGATTAATAGATAAAACAAATACATAATTGGAAAAATCGAAACAGCGAACATTATTAAGGAGAAAAATTTTAAGGTATTATCAAAAATTGGTGATTCTGGGTTAAAATTAATTTTTCTTTTTGGGACACCTATAACCCCTCCAATTTCTATAAAATAAATACAAAAATAAGTATATATTTGTGAAATATATAATGAATTATTATCAGTGAGTTTATATAAATCAAAATTGGATATCGGAAAATTGAACAAAAATAGAAAGCTTTGTCCCATTGTAAAAAGATAAAACATCAATATATATATATTAAAAAAATTAAATAGATTTCTAAATAAAATACTATTCAAAAACAAAGCCAAAATTATTAATATAAAAGAAAAAAGGGCGATGACTCTTAAATTATAATCAAAATCTGATTTTAATGTTAATAGATATAAACTACTTATAATCAAGAATAATAATAAAGCAAATATACTTAATCTTTTCATTTATTTTCCAAATAAAGCCTTTCATATTTTTTTGAAAGATCAAATGAATCATAGTAATTTGATTTTAAAATGTCAAAGGATGATATAGTACATTTTTCTTTATCAAATTTTATAATTTCTTCCGCCCAGAAAAGACTTGATTTTTTCAAGGAAATATGTTTGAGCGATGTTTTGGGAAATTTTAAATCTAATTCTATCGAATCCGAAACAATTGACTTTTTATTAAGTGCCAAAGCTTCAATTAAGGCGCCAGGAACACCTTCAAAAATAGATGTTAAAATAAATAAGTCAATTTCGCCCAAAAAGCTTTTTACATCATCTAGTTGCCCAAGCATAATAATTTTGCCGGATAAATTATTATTTATTATAAATTCATTTAAAATGATTCTTTCTGGTCCTTCCCCAGCAATAAGAAGATAAGAGTTAGGATTAATTTTTATTACTTCATTAAAAATTTTGAATAAAAAAAGGTGATTCTTAACAGGTCTTAAATTTGCAACATTTCCCAATATTAAAGCATCATTATTAATATTCAATTTAGTTCTGTAGTTTGATTTATTATTGATTTCTTTAAAATATTTTAGATTAATAGCGTTTGGAAAAATTCTTACATTAGAAAATAAAAAAAATAATCGACCAAAAAGGTATTTTCCTGACTTGACTGAACAAGTTAATTTCATATTAGAAAACAAAAATATCAGGACTCTACTAAAAACCTTATAAATTGTCCATGAAATTCCTTCTTTTAAATCATTTGAAGATCTTGAATGAGTTATTCTTAATTTGACACCCGCAAGAAAGGAAATAAACATAATTATCCCCGAATTAAATGCTACATGTGAGTGCACAATTTTGTATTTTTTCTCTTTTAATATTTTAAATAAAGAAATAGCATAATTGAAATATCCAACTTTTGAAGGTGGCATTATGTAAAAGATATTACCACCAAGATTTTTGATTTTTTCAAAGAAGTAATGATTACCAGGCTTCATAACGATAAAATCAAACTGAATATTTTTTCGGGATATTGATTCATAAATATCCATAATTCTGCTTTCTGCACCAGCTTTGTACATTTGACCAAATATATGAAGTACTCTAACCATAATTAAAACCTACGAATTATAAAATTTCTTTCTTATTGAACTCAGATTGCTTTCATTGAAATCGTTTGATTTAACTATATTATCGCGGGAGGCTTTGATTAAAGATTTTTTATTTAAAGAGCGAATAATTTCAACTAATTCCTTATATCTGTTTTTTTTAAAAATATACTCTTTACTTAATAATTCTTTTATTCCACCGGCATTTGAGCCAATACAAGGTAACCCCAAACTCATTGCTTCGATTAATGCTCTTGGAAGTGCCTCAACTAAACTAGGTTGAATATACAAATCAATAGAATTAAAGAATTCAACAATATTATTACGATTTAGCGAACCTAAGAAAACCACATTATTAATTATTCCTAACCTAACGGCTAGACGTTTTAATCTGTTTTGGCTTCCTGATCCGGCCAAATAATACTTTGGATAGTATCCAAAAGTATTAAGTTTTTTTATTGCATTAAATACAGTATGGTGACCTTTATACTTTAAATTAACTGATGCGAGAGTACCAATCTTAATTTCATTAAATTTTAAATATTCAATTTTCTGAATTCTATTGTCTATGTCTGTTGAAGTTACATTAAAAATTAAGACATCGGAACAAGATACAGCTAATCCTTTAGTAGGATAACGTTTTTGTAAGAAGTATTTTGTAACATAAAGAACATTTGTTGAATTAAAAATAACAATCCTACTAAGCAACCATAAAAAAGGTGCTGCAAACTTTGCTACCAACGAATGATTCCATAACGAATCCCAAGTACAGCCGACTACCTCGATTAACATTTTCTTCTTTAAAAATTTTGCTATAAAATAAACAATTAAACCATTTATACTTGGCAATCTAATAATAAATAAATCATGATTCATAATCATCTTGATAAATGGTTTAAGTTTTAAGTTATTAGAGTTAATTAAGTTAGTGAACTTAGTGATTTTAGTTAAACCCAATGAACTAATGTTTTCATAATTGTACACTCTTAAATATAAAGTTAAATTATTAGATATACTATAGTAATTCATAAAAACGGAATCATTAAAAGCCCCGTTCGAGTAATAAAAATTATCAATCATTTTTAACTTATGATCATGAACAAATACAACATTTTTCATATTTTTTTGTTATTTAAGAACCAGTTTATGTAAAGAGATATACCTTCTTTAAATGTATGAGATGGTGAATAACTTAAAATATTTTTCGCTAGATTAATATCTGCAAGGCTATGTTTTATATCACCGTCACGTGCTTCTTTATATACCAATTCCGAACTAGAATTTAGATTAGATTTTAGTAGCTGAAATAAGTCTAAAATGCTAGCACTTTCTTGTAATGCAATATTAAATGCTTTTCCAAAAGCTTCTGCATTAGTAAGAAATACAGAATGAATATTGGCTTGGATAACATTATCTATAAACGTAAAATCACGTGATTGTTTACCATCTCCAAACACAGTTAAAGGTTGATTATTGATCATAAGTTGGATAAATTTTGGAATAACAGCTGCATAATCCCCATCAGCATTTTGTCTTTTTCCAAATACATTAAAATACCTTAGTCCAATAGTTGGCAATTTATAAACTTCCCAATATAATTTTCCATATTCTTCATTTATTTTTTTAGAAAGTGCATAGGGGCTTATTAGATTTCCTTCCTTTCCCTCTACCTTGGGTAAAGAGGGATAATCACCATATACAGAGGAACTGCTTGCATAAATTACTTTTTTAATTTTATTAATTCTTGCAGCTTCAAAAACATTATGTGTTCCCTGTACATTATTAGAAGTATAATTTAGTGGCTGAACCATACTCCTCGGAACGCTTCCCCATGCGGCTTGATGTAATATGTAATCAATTCCTTTGGTAACATTTAGCAATAATTCAAAATCCCGAATGTCTCCTTTAATGAATGAAAAATTATTTTCATTCATTAATTCTTTAATATTTTCCAATTTACCACTAAATAAATTATCAAAACAAATAACCTTTTTAGCCTTATTTGAAACTAAAAATTCACACAAATTTGAGCCAATAAAACCAGCTCCTCCTGTAACTAAAAAGGTTGATTCTTTAATCGAATTTAATATTAAAGTCTCCAATATGCATACCCCGCTTCTTGAAACTTATTTTTATCATAAATACCTTTTACATCAAAAAGAATTGGTTTTTCAGAAAAAAACATGTTGAAATATTCTGGATTATATTCCTTGAATTCTTTGTGACTTACAGCAACAATCAATGCATCTATACTTTTAAATTGTTGTATGCTTTTTAAAGAAATATTATATTCATTTTTTGCCTCTTCTGCATCGGCAATTGGATCTACAATAATAGGTTCAATATTGTATTGCCTTAGCTCATCAATAATATCCATAACTTTTGTATTTCTGGTGTCTTGGCAATCCTCTTTAAATGTGAAACCTAGAATTCCAACTTTAGCATTATTCACAATTTTATTCGCTTTTATAATTTCTTTAACAATATTTTCAGCGATGAACTTTCCAATAAAATCATTAATTTTTCTTCCAGAAAGGATTACTTGGGATTCATAACCAAGTAATGATGATTTATAAGTTAAGTAATACGGATCTACACCTATACAATGACCCCCAACCAATCCCGGGTAAAATTTTAAAAAATTCCATTTCGTTCCAGCAGCTTTTAATACGGCTTGTGTATCAATACCCATTTTATGAAAGATTATTGAAAGTTCATTCATGAAGGCAATATTGATGTCTCTTTGCGAATTTTCTATAACCTTTGCAGCTTCGGCTACTTTAATTGTTTCAGCACGATAAACATCAGCATCAGTTACAACAAGTTTGTAAACATTGGCAATATTTTCTAAGGCTTCCTCATCTATTGCAGAAACTATCTTGGTAATATTATGTAATCGATGTGTTAAATCACCTGGATTAATACGCTCGGGTGAATACCCAACTTTAAAATCAATACCACATTTTAATCCTGATTCTTTTTCTAATATCGGAACGCAAATTTCTTCAGTTACACCTGGGTAGACTGTGGATTCATAAACTACAATAGAACCTTTAGATAAATTTCTGCCAACAGATTTTGATGCGCCAATAACTGGGTATAAATCTGGGGTTTTATCATTGTTGATTGGGGTAGGAACTGCAACAATAATGAATGATGCGGATTTAAGATCTTTATCATTAAAAGAAAATTGTATTTTTGATAAATTTAGTTCTTTATCGCCAATTTCACCAGTAACATCTATTCCTTTTTTATATCGTTCAATTTTAAATTTGCTAATGTCAAATCCAATAGTATTTACTTTTTTTGAAAAAGCATGAGCGAGAGGCAAACCAACATAACCTAAACCAACCACAGCCAGTGTTGACTCCCTATTTATTAACTTTTTATAAAGCATACATCCCCCTTCTAATTATTATGATTATAGTACATCTATGTAGCTTTTTACTATATCTATCCTATCAAAATCCTTAACTACTTTATTTCTTGCGTTTTTGCCCATCTTTATCTTTTCTTCGAAAGTCATCTTAATAAATTCTGTTAATTTATTGAAAATATCTTTTACGTTTTTTGGCTCGAATAATAAGCCTGATACTTTGTCAATGATTATTTCATTAATACCACTAATGTTACTTGCTACACTTGGTCTTCCTATAGCGGATGCTTCTAAAATAACATTAGACATACCTTCATGATGACTAGGGTGAAAAATGAAGTCTGATAGTGCGATTTTTTCTTTTACTTTTTTTTGCGTTAATTCTCCGTGGAAAAAAAAGTAATCTAGCTTACTAAACTCTTTAATTTTAAATATATAAACTTTATCTTCTATCCACCCTATAACTTCGAAAAATACTTTGGGATATATCTTGTGAATAATGGGTATAACTGAAAAAAATTCATCAAAACCTTTATCTTTTCTAACTCTGGAAATAATAAGACAAGTCAATATATCTTTTTCTTTGGGTTGAACATAATGATACTCATTAAGGTTTACACCTGAACCATTTAATAATGTGTATTTGTGGTTTTTTAAAATTTTACTTTTTATCATAAAATCTAAATTGCCTTTATTTTGAAAAAAAACATTATTTGCTTTAATAAATGCAATTTTGTAAATAGTTATGAGGAGGCTGCTAAATAAAGTTTGTTTATTCAAAACCTGACCGATTCCAGTTATTGTTGGAAAAAAATTAAAATTTATTGAGGTGAATAGTTTAATTAAGCCAACGTAAAGGTTTGGTTTAATAGTATAAGTGAATACAGAATGTGGTTTTAGTTTCTTGATGATTTTACTAATTTTAAGAATAATTAGAAATTCAACAAATGGATTTTTGCCAAATCTAGAAAAAGAAAATTGTATTACATCACATTTAAAATCATCAAATATTGAATTGTTTGAATCAAAAGGTAAAAGTAAGGTTACCCGATAACCTAATTTAATTAGACTAATAATAAATTCTTTGCGAAAGTTAAATAAAGTCTTATACGAGTTAGCAACTATTAAAATTTGTTTCATTAATTTAACTGTTAATTATAGAGATAATTTGGTTATACAAAGAATTGTTATCAAGTTTATTTATTTTTTTAAGGAAATCTTGATCACCTACTTCTAAAGTGAATTTGTCATTAATTGAGAATGAATGGATTTCAACTTTTTCAAATGAATATAATTCATCCTTTATTGCAGATGAAAGCCCACCATATTTTGAATGTTCTTCAATGACAAATAATCTTTCATATTTTTTTGCAATTTGATTGATAAAACTAGTATTTAAAGGCTTTATAGTATGGAAAATATAAAAATCAAAATATATATTTTGAGATTCAAATTTATTTATTAACTCAAAAACTTGATGTGAAATTTCTCCATTTGTAATAATTGCATTTAATGAATTGGTGTTTTTAAACCTAGGTTTATCAACTGTAATTTCGTTTAAACCATTAATAACCAAATCCTTACTCAATCTACCTAATCTTAAGTATGCCGGCCCATTAATTAAATATGAGTTTCTTGTAATAAATTCTGTTTCATAATTATCAGATGGGGAATAAATCCTTATATTAGGCATTGACCTAATTACACCAATATCTTCAGTAGCATGATGAGTAACGCCTAATGAACCATAGGAAAAACCGGCACCAACAGACACTATCTTTACATTTAAATTATGATAAGCAACATCATTTCTAATTTGTTCTAATGGCCTTAGACTAGGAAAATTGGCAATCGAGTAAACATAGACTAACTTACCTTGCATTGCTAAGCCAGCCGCAAAGCCTATCATGTTTTGTTCTGCAATTCCTATATTGATTATTTGACTAGGTAATTCATCCCAAAAAGGTTTTAAAACACCAAAACCCAAATCTCCAGTGACTAAAATTAAATTAGGATCTTTTTTTGCTAAATCTAAAAGTGTTGAAACAAATATACCTCTCATAAAATGTAAGGATCCTTAATATTTATAGGACGAATTAAATCCAATTCTTTTACAGCGTTTTGGTATTCATCTCCCTCATGAGGAAACCGATAATGCCACAAAATATCATTTTCCATAAAAGAAATACCCTTACCCTTTATAGTATTTGCCAAAATTATTGTGGGTTTTTCTCTTGATTTAAATGCTTTATTAAAAGCTTTTTTTAATTCTTCATGACTATGACCATCAACTGATATTACATTCCATCCAAATGCTTCCCATTTTTTATCAAGTGGATGTAGTGATATTGTCTTTTCTACATAATCTAAACTTTGCATTTTATTGTAATCAACAATTGCAATTAAATTATTAAGTTTAAAGTGATTAGAAATCAAAGCGGCTTCCCATATTGCTCCTTCATCACATTCTCCATCACCCAAAATAACAAAGATTTTTTCGTTAGACTGATTAATCTTTGCCCCATAGGCTAATCCTGAACCAACGGATAATCCATGTCCTAGTGAACCAGTTGAAAATTCTACTCCAGGTACACCTTTATGGGAAACATGCCCGGATAAAATACTTCCATTTTGATAGTGGGTCTTGAGAATTTTGCGATCAAAGAAACCCATATTTGCTAGTGCAGAATAAATTCCGGCTCCAGCATGGCCCTTACTTAGTATAATTTTGTCTCGTCCAATCATTTGAGGATTTTTAGGATCAACATTGGCTATATCAGTGTAAAGAACTGCCAATAAGTCAGCCATCGATAAGACCGAGGCTATATGCGAACCACCTGATAAGTGAGTCATCTCTATTGCATCACGTCTTATTAACCAAGCCAATTCAATACTATTTAACATAAAGTGATACCTCATTGAGAAGTTTAATGTCACTCTTTTCTAACGACCACTCCAAACCTTCAATATTACTTAACAATTGATCTGTGTTCTTAATTCCAGCTAAGACAATAGATTCAGGTAGTGTATCTAAAATCCATCTTATAGCAATAGCAGAGATAGATCTTGAAGTATTAATTGAAATTCTCCTCATAGTTTCAACAATATTCAAGTTATGAATTAGTTTATCACCATGAAAATTATAATAAACATCTCTAGATCGACGATCGTTGCTATCAAACTTAGTATTTTCTAAGCTGTACTTACCTGTTAAAACACCTTGTCCTAAACTTCCCCAAGTCATTGGTGTTATTTCCATTTTTGAAGACAGAAAAGCAATATCATCTTGATGGTTTCTTTTTGCAAGACTAAATTCGTTTTGGAAAGAAACTATTTCGGATTTATATGCTTGAATTACTTTAATGTCATTTTTAAAAACATTTGAAAGACCAATATATCTAATTTTTCCGGATTTTTTTAATGAAATAAGCTTTTCCATTACAACATTAAAAGGTGTATTATCCCGATAATGAATCTGGTATAAATCGATATATGATGTTTGTAGACGTGATAGAGAATTATTTAATGCTTCCTCAATCCATTCAGGAGAATTATCATAGAAGCTTTTTCCATTTTTATTTCTTACCCCAAATTTTGTTGCAATTACAACTTTTTCACGATAAGTTTTCACTGTTTCACCTAAAGTTTTTTCGGCTTCACCAAAACCATAAATATCCGCAGAATCAAAAAAATTAATACCTTTATTAACAGCTAAATTTATCGCATCCACAAATGATTGTTTAACAGTATTACCCCATCCATGTCTTCCCATAGGGCAACCACCAAAGCATAAACGTGATACTTCTAAATTTGAATTTTTCAGAACAATACTATCTTTTATAATCATTTATTACCTTATTTTACCAAAAGAAAATATCTTAATTAAAACTTTTTTGATGGTTATGAAAAATATTTTCAAGTCAGTATGTAAAGAAATTTCATTAACATACTTTAATCTTAATTGATTCTTTTGTTTAAATATTTTTTCTAGGTAAACTTTGTCAGCTTCTACACTTCCCACTTCTTGGTCCAAATTAATAAACTTAATAGAACTATAATCCGTAATTCCGGGTCTAACCGTTAGAATTACTTTTTCCTCTTCATTGTATTGTTTAGTGTAAAAAGGTAATTCTGGACGAGGACCGATAAAACTCATTTCCCCCTTTAAAATATTAATTAACTGTGGAATTTCATCAATTTTTGTTAATCTTAAAATCTTACCGAACTTAGTTATTCTATGATCGTTTTTACCCGTTGTAAAACCGCCTTTTTGTTCTGCATTTTTCACCATAGTTCTAAACTTGTAAATTTTAAATTCTTTTTCATCTTTTCCAGTTCTTATACCAAAGTAAAAGATTGGAAATCCATTAAATACTAATTGAAGAAAAACAATCACTAAAAAAAATGGCGTAATAAGTATTAAAAATAACAATGAAAACAAAATATCGTAGAATCTTTTTAAATACTTATACATTGATTTTATTTTTTACCCCCATGAAATTTCAATAAAAATGGCGGAAGCTGAGAGATTCGAACTCTCGCAGGCCTTGCGACCCCTACCAGTTTTCAAGACTGGTCCCTTCAGCCACTTGGGTAAGCTTCCAACCAATAAAGAATTTTAGCATATAGACGGTATCTCTTAAAGAAGAAAACCACATCAATGCTAGATGGTGGACCCTGCAGGACTCGAACCTGCAACCAACCGGTTATGAGCCGGGAGCTCTAACCATTGAGCTAAGGGTCCGTGATACCTATTATAATATCCAAAGAATGGGTTATAAAGTATTATTTATTACGATTTTATATACTTAACCCTAAGGAAATTTATTTGAATAATTTAATTTACAAAACAAGAAAAACGCGAGGTTATCCTCGCGCTTTCTTCTTATCGTTTTCGTTATCTTAGAATTGAATGAGTTGAGGTTGACGATATTGGAACGTCGTAGAGAACGTCCCAAGTTTTCCTGTAAAGGAATTTAATCCCCAGGTAAATAAACGTCCTTCGGAAGTCAGTAAGGAAGAGGATGAACTTGAAAATGACATCATGTGAATCGCTTCCCCTTGATTCAAGGTTAAGAACGTATTAAGGATGAAACTACCATAATAGGACATGGTCGCATCCCCAATCCCTAATTGACCATTCCCATTATTTCCGGAAACATAAACACGTTGGAAGGAAGTAATAAGATAAATGGTTCCATTTCCATTGCTTTCCATGCGTTCAATGGTTTCCCCTTCTTCAAGGGAGTCTAATCCCAACGGTGTATAAATCAATGGTGTATCAATCGCTAATTTTAAGGCATCTTCTCCAGTCGCTAGTTGATCATTAATATTATACCCCCAACCGATAATGCGGGACTGGGAGGTTAACGCCATCGTCACATTGTTATCGGAAATGATGGAGACAATTGACTCACCACTATTTAAGTCATTAAAACTAACGAGTTCGGGAAATAATTGGTATTGAGCCACCGGTAAGGATAAAGCATATTGGTTATTATTCCCCCATACAAAGAAATGATCATTAGAGGTCTTAACAAACATTTTTCCAGAGGCAGGAAACACTTCTTCTATGGACTCTCCTGGTAAAAATTCAAATTCAAGGAGGGTTGGAACATACACAAAGTCATTTAATAACCCTAAACCTAAGGTTTGATAATCCAAGCCCCATGCGTACATATTGCCTTGATCGGTGAGAATATACATATTCGAGGTTTCAGGAAAAAGCGCAACAATCGTTTCATTGACCTGAAGTTGAGGATAACTAAGCACGAGTGGAGTTCGAACATGGATATCATCGGTGATAACACCCAAGGCAGCGTATTCGTTGTATCCCCATCCCAGTAATCGTCCTTCAGAGGTTAAAACATAAGCTGTATCCGTGAGTGCTTCAATGCGCGTAATATGTTCACCAGGCAGTAAATCAAGCCCAATTTGTAACGGAGCAAAGGAAATTTCGACCTCCTCGATGGATCGTGCTAATTGACCGACGGTGTTACTTCCCCAACCGTAGAGGAGTCCATCAAAGGTTAAGCCCATCATAAAGCTACTTCCCATCGCGATTTGAATAAAATAATCATCGGGTTGTAAACTATAACTAATAATTTCGGTAATTTCGATAAAATCCGATGTATTCTTGACAGAAATAACATTGGAACCATTATCCCCCACGCCAAACACACGACCTTGCGTCGTGACCAAGAATGTCGCATCGTTACCCGGATCATAGGCAAGAATGGATTCACCCGCCTCCAGTGGGGTCGTATCTAATAACACAGGCGTATTAAACCGGCCAGTTCCTTCGGCATTAACCCCAAATTGACCGCCATCATTATCCCCCACTTGATAGAGAGAACCATCTTCAGTCCATAAGGCTAAATGACCACTACCAAAGCGTAACGAGACTATCGGATTATTGTCAAAAAAGGACACATCGAGTTTGACCGGCGCATAGTAATAATCTAAATCAAATTCAGGAGGAAGAAGTTGACCATTGCTTGTATCGCCCCAACCATATAAGGAGCCTTGGTTAGTCATCGCAATGGCAGTATTTCTAAACGATTGAATTAACGTAGGATACTCTCCCAGCGCTAATCCTGGAAAACTAAGGAGGGCAGGCGAACGGACCGTATCCCCGTTTTGTAATCCTAATCCAAGACGGGAATCATCATATCCCCATCCATACGCGTTGCCTAAATTTGACACGGCAAAATAACCATAATCCCCTAATCCGAAATTCACGACTTTTTCATCATCACTAAAGGTAGGAAAGCTAACTTCTTGGAACGGGGCAATTTCTTCATTACCGTCAACAGGAATCCCTGCTTCTCCATCATAGTTTTCTCCTGCGACGAGTAAACGTCCCATCGATGTCAGTAACCAAGACGTACCATACCCCGCCCATGCGGCGAGGAAGGTTTCATCGTCATTGAGTTCAATTGTTAATAACGTAGGAATCGCGTAAGAAGGTAAGGTTTGTGAAGAGATGCCAAATTGGGAACTTGAATTATTACCCGTGGCATAGACATTACCTAAGTTGGTGTAATACAGCGTATGCGAATACGAAGCGGAAAGGTGAATCACCACTTCATCGGGAGCAAGGTTCGATAAATTGACGCGTGTTGGATACGGTCTTTTTTCACGATTCCCAATCCCCAAGGAACCATTATTGTCTTCTCCCCACGCCCAAACTACGCCTTCTTCGTCCACGTAATGGACACTAGAATCAACTGCGGAAAGGATATCGTACTCCACGAGCATGGGAAGATCCCAAGCAGCGTATAACGTTATATTTCCTTCAACGGTATCTTCTGCAAAGTTCCATTTTAGATCCAACGTTTGCCCTTCATCACTAGAGGTATACCACCCTTCTAAGGTCATTAAGGCATACGATGAGGAAGGTTCGAGTACAAGGTTTCCTTGTTCAATGGATTGAGCATCTACGTCTGTTCCCCCTCGTGCATCAAAGGTAACCGTATACATCGGTAATGGTTCACTGGAGTCACTACTGGTAGAGGATGTGCTAGATGCACTACTGGTTACACTCGAAGTTATAGACGAGCTGTCTTCACTGGAAGAAACAAGCGAAGAAGGTTGAGAACTACTTTCCAGTGGTGGAGCGAGTAAGATGGCTCCTGTAGTGACCACAGCAGCACCCCCAACGAGTGAGGCGATGAGTGGGAGATTTTTTGGATTTTTTAAAAACAATAAAAACAATGCAAGAAGTTTACGATCGTTATCTTTCTTTTCTTTTTGATTTTTGGGCTCTTGATTCATTTAAGGAGTCCCTCCTTTTTTGTACCTTGTTATCTTAACCACATTTAAATTCAATTACAAATTTAGTTAGTAGGTATTAACTAATAAGACACTCTTTTTCTTGTTTTATGCATAAGACCTATAAAAAAACCTTGATGATAACCATTACGGTTTAGGCAACGGTAGAAAAAGGTGCAATCGACTAATCTAAAATTTGAATGAGCGTTAATTCATAAGAGTTAAGAATATCTTGATAGGAAATTTTCTTAGTAACTTATCTCCATTACCACACCACGAACCAAAATTGGTGACAACAAAAATCCAATCATTTTCACAACTTACAAATAAGGGTTGTTCATGAGAGAGACATGCAACTTATTTTACAATAGACGCTTAGAAAAAAAAGAAAACCAGGATTATCCCTGGATTTTTTTATTTGATGGGAAGAAAACTACTAAAGGGAATGGCTTTACCAGGTCGTAACCGATGCGTAATGGCATCCACGGCCGTATTGACTTCACCAAACGCGGTAGCGATCGTGTTGGTTTTTCCTGGATACATCACTGCGTGTCCAGCACCATATACACCGTTTAACGACGTTTCCATCGTCGTGGAGACCGCAAGTTTTTGTTGGATACGGTCAACATGAAGGTCTTTCCACTGAGCGGTATCCGCTTCAAAACCATAGGCAACAAAAAGGTGGTCATATGTGTCGCAAATGACCTCTTTGGTTTGAGTATGCTCAAAGGTAACAAGGAGCTTATCTTCTTGTGGAGATACTTGTTGAATGATATAAGGAATACGAACAGTAACATCAGAAGCGAGTGCATTCAACGTACTATCAAGACCGCGAAACTCATCACGTCGATGACTTAACGTTAGATGATGTGTTTTGGATTGAAGTTGAGTCGCCCAATCCAGAGCGGTATCTCCTCCACCGAGGACGAGTAACCGTTGATTAGCATAATCATCAATCGATTGAACCGTATAGTGAACACGGGGATGGGTTGGTAATTGAGGCAGTGGACGAGGCGAAAGGGAACCTGCTCCCGTCGTGAACAAAACATAACGAGTTGGAAACCTCTGCGTAGAAGTGACTACTTCATATCCACCTTCGATTTCCTGTATCGAAACGACACGTGTATGGGTTAGCATCGGGATTTGCGATTGAAAGCGTGCACATTGGTGGAGTAATTGATCAACAAAGGATTGGGCCTCAATCGAAGCAAATCCTGGAATATCATAAATGGGTTTATCAGGATAAAACACACTAAGTTGACCCCCTACTAGGGGGAGTGCCTCTAATACGATTGTCTTGAGTTGGCGTAACCCTGCTAAATAGGCGGCGTACAAACCAGCAGGACCTGCACCGATAATGATTAAATCGTTCATGGTCTTTATTATAAAGTCATTCGATAGGAATGAATAGAATAACAGGAAAAAGAAAAAGTCTCCCAAAGGAGACTTTTCGTTGTCAATTAAACGAGTATAATAATCCGGTTGACGATAAGAGTGGATTAAGGTTGGTAATCCTACTTGGGTATAGTCAAACGTCCATGCTTCATCAAAGTTCCAAACACCAGCGAAATAAAATGCACTCGCATTTGTAAATGCTTCAAGATTCGTTAAGGGATTAAAAACAAATCACTAATTGAAAGGAAATAACTAAAATATGGGTATAAAATTATATTTTTATTAGACGACAATAAAAGTTGCAACTATATTTGAAACTTGTTGAATTTCGGCATTTTTTGTCACTGTAATGGTGAAAGTATAAGTGCTACCACTTCGGACACCATCGGAAATAACAATTGATACATCATAAAAAACTTCTAAATACTGTACTTTTGTCAAAATCGCCGCTTCCATTTGTCCTGCACTTAAATTTGAAACTGGAAGTTCATCAAATTCCCCAGCAGTTACATCCTCTTGAATTTGATTCAAAACCACCGTTGTAACCTCTTGATCAGTTAACCAACTTGCATACAAGGTCAGATCATTCGCCGGCATCGTCGTCGGGAAACTAAACGCACTCGTTAACCCGATGTCCTCATACCAGCCCCCAAACGTGGACCCACTCTTACTGGGGTTCGCGGGTGCTGACACCGTACTT